>Ga0193743_1000551_pt1 | contig 29280 bp, 21 predicted proteins | sample L2c2metaG_FD_143038 | JGI IMG/M metagenome (GOLD analysis project Ga0193743, IMG submission 143038) | Soil microbial communities from a riparian zone of the East river system, Colorado, United States - L2c2 | ecosystem: Environmental > Terrestrial > Soil > Riparian zone | place: USA: East River...
AGAAGGCCTGCGGCATAGTGTGCACCGCACCCAACAATTACTGGATCATGATGACAAAGCTGCTTACATCGAAGAGGACATTCTCTTTCATCAGATGGTCGTCAACAGCACAGGCAACGAGCAGTTAAGTCGAGTCCATTGCAACATCCAGGATAAACTTTGGCTTTGTCGATGTCAGACCTACCAGTTGACGTCGTCGGACACGCCATCTGCCCACAAATCAATTACAGACGCTCTAGCTGCTTATGATCGAGCTGCAGCATGCGAAGCGACTCAGGCGCACATTCGCTTTGTACGTAACGCTCTCCTTGCCGGGGCAGAGTCCTTATAGAATTCCTCTGAAACTCAACGGCTTGTTCATTTGGAGATAAACCGGCCTTGAATTCGCCAAAAGCTACGGGTTTGGGCTGAACGACAGGTGCAGAAAGAATATCAGCGGCTGCGGAGTCCGCTGACAAAGATATGGTTAAGGGCGCTGCAGCAATCGTGGCAGCAGAATACACCTCAAGGCGGCCCTTCTATTAACTGTGATCGACAGGACCGCGAACCAAATCGTTGGGGGCCGGCACCTATGGCGCAGCGGGGAACCTCATAGGCGATAGCATTCACGGTTGTATTCGTATGTGATGAGAATTACCCTCTAGCTTCCCGCAGGGCGTGGCCTAGCCAAATCAGTTTTCGTCGCACTTTCTGTGGCGGGAACAATATAGGAACATTGTTAATCGAGCGTTTTCAATTGTTGATCTTGACAGAAGAGAAAGAATTGAAGTTGAACTATTGATTCTAAATGGTGGCCAGAGACGGGATCGAACCCGCCGCCGCCGGCCTTTCAGGGCCGCCTGGCAAGTTAACTAAAGTAGTTTGGAATCAGCGGATATCGTTGAGATACATAGCCTTGCCCTCCCCTTAGGAGGGTTTCGGCCGTACGATGGTCGTCTATTGGTCGTGTGGCCCCAAAACTTTTAAGTCTGATCTCTTCGAGGCCGTGGAATGGACCGTTCCGCAGATTTGGAATCAGTCGTTGAATAAACTCGCACAGTCAGGATCAATTCGATGAGAACTTTGCAGGCGACGGCGCCGCATGGCTGATCTTAAGGGCATCAGCTCTACATTAGAGGTGTCAGCGCTCGATGAGCGCATTGGCGATACGTCGCAGCGTCATGCTGGTGTTTAGGGTAGCGAGCCCCTTATCCGTTAGCGGCATAGCCAAACGTGATCTCGACATTCAGTCAACCGTCCTCCTGCGCTGACCATTACTCTCTCTTCTTAATCTATTAGTGTTGCAGCCGCATTGCATCAGTTAGGAGAATTTGATGTCCTTCGGTCTAAAAATTTTCAATTGTCACCTATTGCTTCCGTTCGATGTTGTCCCACAATCAGGCAATAGCTTAGAGGGGCGTGCGCATCTCTACATCCGATTAGCCGGATACAGTTGGATGTGTACTTGGAAACGAATAATTCTAGGTACTTCGTGCTGCTAAAGTGAGGGGGAGATTGGAACGAAAGAGAGGGCGAATCCTTGTTAGTTGATTGTCATTCTCACGTTTGGGCTTATCCCGGACATCTGTCAGATGAGTTTGTGAACGAGGCCAATGCGCGGTCCCGTGGACATGCGCTTGACCTGGACATTCCTCCGGAAAAACACCGGCAGGCGATGGCCGGTGTTGATAAGGTCATAGTTTTTGGCCTGCGTGCCTTTCATTCCGGCCTGTGGGTTCCCAATGACTACGTCGCTGCCTATGCGGCGAGCTATGCGGATAAGGTGATTGGATTCGGAGCGATCGACCCGATGGTCGATCCCGTAGAAGAAACGCTGGAAGAGATTGTTCGGCTGAAGCTTCGCGGGGTCAAGCTCGGTCCGATCTATCAGAACATTAGCCCTACCGATCCACGCATGCTTCGAGTGTATGAGTTCTGCCAGGCGAATCGCTTGCCGATCATGATTCATCAGGGAACCACGTTTGTGAGGACCGGACCCCTGAAGTATGCATTGCCTATTCTTCTGGACGATATCGCGATTCAATTCCCGCAACTCAAGATGATCGTTGCGCACCTTGGGCATCCGTGGATTGGAGAGACGCTGGTCCTCATCAGAAAACATCCGAATCTTTACTCGGATATTTCAGCGCTGCATTACCGGCCGTGGCAGTTCTACAACGCTCTTATTATGGCGAAGGAATATGGTGTCCTCGATAAGATTCTGTTTGGGTCCGATTATCCGTTTACAACTCCAGAGGCGCAGATAGAGGGGTTGCGGAATATCAACCACGTTACTGAGGGTACGAATCTCCCGCGGCTTACCAGCGAGGAGATCGAGCGGCTCATCTATAGCCCGACGCTGACCTGTCTTGGGCTGGAGGGGGAGTGAAGATCACAAGCGTTGAGGTAATCATTCTTGAGTCGCCCGGCTCGTACGAGGCTACGGTGGGGGCGGAGGAGGCCTATGGCATCAAGCACCTTGGTCTTGTCAAGATTGAGACGGACAGCGGTATTACGGGCTATGCCGATCTTGAGACGCAGCCGCACGTAGCGAAAGCAATCGTCGATGCTCCTTCGGAGGGGGCAGTGCCGGGATTTCAGGGACTGCGGTCGGTGCTGTTGGGTGAGGACCCGCTGGAGGTGGAACGGCTGTGGCACAAGATGTATATGGCCTCGGTCTACTATGGGCGGCGCGGCGCGGCGATGCAGGTGATCTCCGGCATCGATATTGCCTTGTGGGACATCGTCGGTAAGCGGGTTGGCCAGCCGATCTACAAGTTACTCGGAGCAGGGTATCGTGATCGCGTTCGGGCCTATGCGAGCACGCTCTTTCGTTCCACGCCGGAGGGAATAGCAGAGGCCGGCCGCCAATACGTGGAGCGCGGGTTTACTGCTATCAAGTTTGGATGGGGTGTCTTCGGGCAGGATGCGGAGCGAGATGTTGAACTGGTAGCGGCAGCGCGAGGGGCGCTGGGGAATCGCGCGGACCTTCTGATCGATACGGGATGGTATGTGCATCGCACGGCGAAGCAGGCGATCCGCATGGTTCGTTCGCTCGAACCGTACAGGCCTTTTCTGATTGAAGAGCCTTTGTCTCCTGAAGATTATGACGGTTATGCCGAACTTTCGGGCGCGGTGGACACCATGATTGCGTGCGGAGAGCAGGAGGCGACGGAATGGGGCTTTCGCACGTTGATCGAGCGAGGACGGGTTGATGTCATCCAGCCGGATCTTTCACGATGCGGCGGCTTCACGGCAGGTCGCAAGATCGTTTACCTTGCCGACCTTCATAACAAGCTTTGTATTCCGCACGCCTGGATCTCGGATTTGTTGACGGCGGCTTCATTGCATTTGAACGCCTTTATGCGAAACGCGACGCTTCAGGAGTTCAACACGACGAGTGGACCTTTGAGCCGGGAGCTGTGCCTGACCCCGATCCAACCGGAGGATGGCTATCTTCGCGTGCCTCAAGGTCCTGGCCTTGGCGTAGAGGTCGATGAATCGGTGATTAACAAGTATCGCGTGGCGTGAGGCTATGGACAGAATTAAGAACAAGGTCGCGATTGTTACGGGTGGAGCTAACGGGATCGGCCGGGCGATCTGCGAACTGTTTGCCGAGGAAGGCGCCTGGGTGTTGATCGCCGATGTCGATGAGGCCGGGGGGAAGGAACTGGCGGCAACGATACGATCGAAAGGCGGAGAGGCGGAGTTTTGCCGGACCGATGTAACCCGTGAAGACGACGTTAAGCGTGCTGTGGCGATGGCCGCGGAGCACAACGGTCGTGTCGATATCCTCTGCAACAATGCGGCGTATCTCTCTCCGGACTTCCATGCCGCTCTGGAGTCGACGGAGAAGGAATGGCGCGGCTGCATCGATGTGGCCTTGCTGGGAACACATTCGTTTACCAAGGCTGCGCTGCCCTACATGATCGGCCAGAAGCAGGGATCGATTGTGAATATTGTGTCCATTCAGGGAATGGAGGGCATGATGACCTCGGTTGCATACACTGCGACGAAGGCGGCGTTGCTGGGCTATTGCATGAGCGTATCGTACGACTACGGTCTGCATAACGTTCGAATCAATTCACTTTGCCCTGGCCCCATCCAGACGCGTATCTCAGCCGATCCAGGAGATCCGCATTTCCAGTGGCAGTGCGACCAGACGACGCTTGGCCGCGTTGGTTATCCCCGGGAAGTGGCGTGGGCCGCGTTGTTTCTGGCCTCCGATGAGGCTTCCTTCATTACTGGCATCACCCTGCCAGTAGATGGCGGATGGACGTCGAGTTCTGCGCGGAAACGTTCGTAACGAGCGTTGAGAGTTTTGTAAAGACGCACCGCAACAGGAGAGATCCATGACCTTGAAGATGTCGTACTTGTTTGCTTTGGTATTTACTCTGGGGGTGAGTTCTGCTTCGTACTCGCAGGCGCGTACTGCGACGCTGGACCTGAAGTTTGATAAGCCGATGGGACCTGTTGCGATGGACCACATCTCCCTAGGACAGGGTGGTTTGTCAGAGTATCCGATGTGGGACAACCGGATCGCGGAGGTCCGTGCTCTACACCCCCGGCTGATTCGATTGTTTGTGCAGGAGTATTTCGACGTGCTGCCTGCAAGCGACAAATATCATTTCGACACGCTGGATCAATCGGTGGACGAGATTCTTAAAGCCGGCGCGAAGCCGCTGATGTCCATTGCGATCAAACCGAAGGTATTGTTTCCAGTGGTCGATGAGAAGATCGTTGATCCGCAGGATTATGCAAAGTGGGAGGAGTTGATCTTCCAGATGGTGAGCCACTATAAGGCGCGCGGCCTGGAGGGTCTCTATTGGGAGGTCGCGAACGAGCCCGATATCGGCGAGACCGGCGGCTCCCCTTACTTTTTTACGGCTGAAAACTATCCGCGTTACTATCAACACACGGTGGCGGCGATCCTTCGGGCTGATCCACGGGCCCGTGTGGGCGGTCCTGCACTTGCTGGGTGGAAGTCTCCGATTCTCCCTGCCTTGCTCGCATTTTGCGACAGGGAAAAAGTCCCGCTAAGTTTCGTGTCGTGGCATATCTATGACAGTGATCCAATAGCGGTCGAGGGCACGATCAAGAGCGTGAAAGCTCTTATCGCCAAACATCCATCGCTGCATCCCGAGACCATTCTCGATGAGTGGAATATGGCTCTGACTGTCCCTCCCACCGATGTTCGGATTCAGCCTGCCTTCGTTGTTGAGACGGCATGGCGGATGAAGGAGCAAGGCCTGGACTATTCCTGTTACTACCATATTCGCGACTATCATGTGGACCGTGACCGGTTCGCGGCGTTCTTCTCGCTGCGAGGCGCGTCGTTCATGGCGAGTTGGTGGAATCGGATGCCACAGTACTCGGGGCTCTTCGACTACCAGGACAGGGTGAGGCCCGCATACTTCGCGTTTTTGCTACTGTCGCGCGCCACAGGACAAAGGCTCGGAGCCGACTCCAACGACACCTCGGTTCATGCTTTTCTCTCTTACGATGAGTCTTACGGAATTTACAACCTTCTGTTGTGGAACTACTCCGCGACGCCCGTGAATGTCGACCTGAATGCTCATGGTCTCCCAGTCGTCATGGTGGCAAAGCGTCGCTCGCTGGATGCGGCAGCCCCGTCGGATGATGAGAATGTGCGTCTGCGGCCGATGCCGGATTTCGCGCTCAAGCCGGGAGAGAAGATTCAGCAGGTCCGTCTGGAACCTTACGGCATTGAGTCCTGGTCGTTAGAGCCTAGGATCAAGTGAAAAACAAAAGCGACTCTGATCGTTCCCGGCAACGTGCGAGACTCTTGCCGGGACGATCTCTTTAAGCTGTCGCGCAGAAGAGTTATTCGAAGAAGCCCAGCCATGTTCTGACTGCGCGGTTGCGTTTCGCCAGCGCTCCAAATGGTTACAGCACACCGTACTTTGCGAACACATCTTTGAGATAGGCACCTCGAAGGAGGTCAGCGCGACTTCCATTTTCTTTCGATACCTTGTCTGTAGCAAGTTGGATGACCCGAGGAAGAACCGCAGCCGGAATTGCGACGACACCGTCGTAGTCGGCGAAGATAAGATCGCCAGGGCGGACATAGGCGCCGGCGCATTCGATGGGGATGTTATAGTCGACGATGGCGCCGCGGCCTTTTGAGTCGACGGGCTTGATGCCGCGTGCGAAGACGGGGAAGCCCAACTCCTGGATCTTGCGAACATCCCGTACAAGTCCTTCAATGACGGCTCCGCGCGCACCCCTGACATACGCTGCAGTAGAGAGCAGCTCTCCCCAGGGCGCATTCTGCAGAGAGCCCCCTGTCGATGCGATAACCACTTCTCCGGGAAGGACGGAATCGAGGGCGGCAATCTCCATTGCATATGGCTCCGCGGGAATATAGTCCATGTCGACACAGGAGAAGGTGCGGGCCCATCCGGCAAATCGATCGGCAGGGGAGAGCGGGCGCATAAATTCCCGCAGGACCTGATCCCTGTGTCCTAATTCATCCAAGGAGTCCGAGATGACAGCTGTGTACAGGTTCTCTTCGATGTGCTTGAACAGGTCAAGATCTGTTTGGGTCGCGGGATGTCCCGAGATACGAGTGGTTTGATTGTCCATGCGCCCAGACTAGTTCCAAATTATGAGTGAAAGTTAAAGGAGTGTGTTGCTGGTTCTTGAATCATCCGATACCGAGGACAGTTCACGGATGGAGTTGAGATTCAATTTGGCGGAGCGATTTCGGTGACGTGTTCGACTGCGTCGATGTGTCGCTCGATGCTAAGAGGGCTGAGGTGGTTGGAGAGGGCTTGCGCGGTTTCCTTGACGCGGGCAGCCTTCAGCGCGATGTCTTCGAGCTGAGCCTTGGCTCCCGAGACGCTGATCGCCGCCACGACTTCGCCTCGACTGTTGTAGACGGGTGCTCCAATGCAGCGGACTCCAATCTCCTCTTCTTCATCATCGACGGCATAGCCAAGTTGCTGGACCTCATCGCAGGCCATGCGCAGCTTTCGCATGGAGCGGATGGTGTTGTCGTTATAGCGTATAAGCCCCTGTCTCTGAATCATGCAGGCGAGCTGATCCTCGGGGAGAGGTGCGATAAGGACCTTGCCGAGTGCGGTACAGTGCAGCCCCATGCGCTTGCCGACCCAGGTTGCCAATCTTGGCGCACCAGGAGGTTCGATGCGGTCGATGAGGATTGCCTCTCCTTCTTCCAGGATGGCAAGGTGCACCGTCAAGCCGCTGTTCTGCATGAGTTGATAAAGAATCGGTGAAGCTTTTCCGCGAAGGCTCACTCCAGAGAGTGCCATCTTCGCAAGCGCATGGAGTCGAAAGCCCAGCCGGTAGCGCCCAGTCTCTTCGTCGCGCTGGACATACCCGCAGCGCTGAAAGGTGAGGAGCAGTGCATGAGCAGTGCTTCGCGGAAGCTGAAGCTTCTGGGTCAGATGCGATAAGGTGACACCGTTCCGGGACTTGGCGAGGTGCTCCAACATCAAAAGGCCTCGTTCCAACGCCGGCACGGATTGTGTCCTGGGAGCGGTCAGAGAATCCATAGCGCACTATACCGTGAATACAGCGCATAAAAATAGATGTCTATTCCTGATATTGTCCGGCTAATCGGACAATATCTTCTCGATGGGTGAAATCCGAGAGTAATGGGGTTGCGGTGATCGTGCGCGGTTGGCTATCGGCGACGGCCGACACTTCAATCGGCTCCGGTGGGACGACGAAAGTTCGACTCCGACGGGTCGGATGGATTCACTCGTTTTTTTGGAAGCTATGTCAATCAAGACCGTGATGCGTTGCAGAATTACTTTCACGCACTGCCATTAGAAGCCCGCCGGTGAAGATACAACCGTGCAAATAGGAGACAGCGATGAAACGAGTCATGATCTTGATGTCACTGCTGTTCGTCATGTGTGGCATATTGCCAGCCCAGATCGCGAACGAAGGTGGTGTTCTTGGAGTTGTGGCGGACCGAAGCGGAGCTACGATCCCGGACGCCGCAGTGACCGCGAAGAACCTGGAGACTGGATTTACAAAAGAAGCGAAGACTGATTCGACGGGTACCTTTGAAGTTCTGGGCTTGCCCATTGGTCCCTATACCGTGACTGTGTCCATGCAGGGTTTCAAGACATGGACAGTTACCAATATGGTGCTGGCGGTCGGCCAACGCAGCAGACTTTCACCTGTGCTGGAGATTGGAGACGTAAGCGAACGCGTCAACGTTCAGGCGGACTCGGAGCAGTTGCAGACAGAAAACGCGTCTGTCGACACGGTTGTGCAGCAAAAGCAGATCCGTGATCTTCCGTTGAATGGAAGGAACGCGATTCAGTTGGTCAGCCTTGCACCCGGTATGCAGTACACCGGACAGGCAGGAGGGCAGTTCGGGGCGGAGCGAGGGTCCACGGTGCAGGGTGTTGGAATCCAGAGCGGACAGACGCAATTTACGCTCGACGGATTCAACTCGAATGGTGGCATGGACGAAGGTGCTGTCGGCATTCCAAGCGTTGACGCCATTGCGGAGTTCAATGTGAAGGCGTCGGGGTTTAGCGCGGAGTATGGGCGTAATCCGCTGCAAGTTCTCCTGGTCACCAAGGCTGGAACGAACTCCTATCATGGTACGGTTTGGGAGTTTGCAAGAAACAGCGCGTTTGCAGCGACCAATCATTTTGCAGTGACGAAGCCCAAGCTGATTCAGAACCAGTTCGGAGCGGCGGGCGGTGGTCGTATCCTACGTAACCGAACGTTCTTCTTTGGGAGTTTCGAAGCCCTGCGTATTCGCCAGGACCAGATCTTCAACAATACGGTGCCGACAGATGCAATGAGAAAGGGAGACTTCTCTGCGGTTGCCACGCCGATCATCGATCCGCTTACCGGGGTTAAGTTCGCTGGAAACCAGATTCCTGCTTCGCGCATTGATTCGGCGGCGACATTCTTTCTTCCATACATTCAGCAGGCGAATGGAGCGGACGGACGTTACCATGCCAATGCACCGACCAAAACCGATAACAGCTCGGCCACGGTGAGGATCGACCACTCCATTACGGACAAGCAGCATATCTATGGCCGATGGATTCGATATAACAGTCCGCAATTGTTCTACGGCTATGGCCCTGAGTATTTCGAGACGAACACGACGACGCAGAACAGCTTTGGCGTGAATTATCTCTACACGATTACGCCAAGAACGATCTTCACGATCTCAGTTGGACGTCAGGGGTCGAACAATACGTTTATCAGCCCTCAGGCCGGAGTTGCAAACCTAACCGAACAGGCTGGGATTCAGGGATTTTCGACACCGGGCCGGGAAAGCGCAATCGGTTTGCCGACAGCCCTCATCAGCGGTTATACGGGGTTTGCTCATCTGTGGGGTGTTAACGGCAGCCTTTGGTCGCATAGTTGGAATGGGAAGACGAGCGTCAACCTTCTTCGCGGTAAGCATCTGATCGATATTGGCTATGAGTACGACAACCGTAGCGTGTATGGTGCGCATGCATCCTTCGCCGCAAGTGGCAATTTCACCTTCAACGGCCAATATACGGGGGATGGTTTCGCGGACTACCTTCTTGGCTACACGTCTGCTGCAGCTCGAGACTATCCGTTGGCACCATTTGGCCAACAGCGAGCACCCTATTCTGCGTGGTTTGTTGAGGACACGTATAAGATCTCTTCCACGCTCACACTTGACCTTGGCCTTCGCTATGACCGATGGTTCGGAAAGCGGGCGTTGTATGGAAATGCGGCCACGTTCGATCCTACGCTCGGAAAAGTGATTGCCGGAGTAGATCAAGATGGCAACGTGAATCTTACAGCGCAACCAGAGGCGAAATATCTCGCTGCGTCTACGGCGGCGCTCTGGGTTCCTGCGAACAAGGTCAATATCCCGTCGGGACTTTTTCAGTCGAATGGATTCCTGTCGCCACGAGTTGGGTTCGCGTGGCGTCCGTCATTCGTCAATGACCTGGTGATTCGCGGATCGTATGGCATCTTCGCCAGCAGCTTCCAGGGAAATATTGCAGCGTCGTCCATTGTTGGTCCACCGTACTGGGGCTACGAGACGCCGAGCTATAGTGCACAATCACTGCAGAAGTGGCAGACGGCGTTCTCCGCGATCCCTACGGATTTCGCCACGCCGGGTGTTGCCGCTCCTGCTTGGAACGTCATTCCGCAGAAGACGCATGAGTGGAACGTGGCGATACAGCAGGCCCTTCCATTCCAGTCTTCTCTCACTCTTTCGTATGTGGGAAACCACATCGCTGACGGAATCTCGGGCCAATCGTACGACGATGTTCCCGCTGGAAATTACCCCGATCTACAGGCAGCGAGACCTTACCCTCTGTTGAGCGGGATCGTGCTTTACCAGAATATGGGTAAATCCTGGTACAACGGCCTGCAGGCTAAGCTGGAGCGCCGTTTCTCTAACGGACTTAGTTATACAGGCTCGTATGCGTTCAGCAAACTGATGGTCGACAACCTGGCGTCGTGCATTTACTGCAATGTTCAACCATTTACGCCGCCTGGATATAACCGCGGACGTTCCAGCAATGACCATCGCCACATTCTTACCGTCAATACTGTGTACGAGGTGCCCTTCGGACGCGGGAAGAAGTATGGTACCGATATGAACCGCTTACTTGATGCCGGAATAGGGGGGTGGGAGATCACTGGCATCTACTCCTTTATTTCGGGAGCGCCATTGACGTTCGATGTTCCTGGCGCCACGTTAGGGAACGGATATGACACGAGACCAAACCTTGTCGGCTCGCTGGCCGCGCCAAACAAGGGAGCTGCGGGATGGTTCAACGCATCCGCGCTCGCGGCGCCCGCGTCCTATGCCTATGGCAATTCCGGTATGGGAATTCTGGACGCACCGGCGTTCCGCGGCCTGGACATGGCGCTGCTGAAGAACTTCCACATCACGGAGCCGACCTACTTCCAATTCCGGTGGGAGGTCTTCAACGTTCCCAACGTGACCAATCTGGATGCGCCAAATATATACATCGGTCAGTCGACGACGGGGCAGATATTCTCTGCTCAAGCCGCGCGACAGATGCAGCTTGGTCTGAAGCTGATCTTCTGAGAGATCATGTTCGAAGAGCCGCCGGTTCATAACCGGCGGCTCTTTCTTTTTGAATGAGGATTATTCTGTTATTTGTTGGCGATTGAAGCATCGCGGGCGATGACGTAGAGGGTGAGGCCTTGCTGGCAGCTTGCGGCTGCGCACATCATAATGAGGACGCCATCCTGGTGTGCCCTCAGTTCCAGAGGATCTGCGGTGTGGTCGGAGAAGTCGTGTAAACGGCCCACCAGTTGGCCGTGTTTCACCTCATCTCCGAGATCAACAAGAGGCTCCCATATTCCTGGACGAGGGCAGGAAAGATAGTCCTCGAGGTTGCGAGCATCGACGAGGCGTGGGGTCGAAGGGCGAGACGGATCGATCTTGAGGATCTCTCCGCTAAGCATGTCGTAGTACTTGAGCACATTCCGAATTCCCTCGAAGGCGTGAACAACACCTTTGCGATTGACGCCTTCGCCAAAGCCGAATTCTCCTCCGATCGCGATCTTTCCTTCTGCTTCCGCTTCATCGGTGAGAAGGCCGGAGGCCATCTGGCTGGAGTAGATCAGCTGGAATGGAAGATCGAAGAGGGACGCGACTTTGGCGATCTCATCAAACTGCGCTGGATCAGGTACCGGATGAAAGGAGGTGCACAGGGCAAAGCCACCTTCGCGGCCGCCTGCGTGGATATCGACGACGACGCGCGCCCGAGGAAAGATGTAGCGCTTGACGAAGTCCGCAATGCGATAGGAGATGGTGCCACGCGGGTTGCCGGGAAAGGCCCTGTTCATATTGACACCATCGAGCGGCGAAATCCTCTGGTTCGCCGCGCAAGCGCTCTCGCTCAACTGCGGCATCAGAATAATTTTTCCGCTGACCTCGGTGGGATCGAGCTCCTGACAGAGACGTTTAACCGCAACCTGTCCCTCCCATTCGTTTCCATGGGTCCCCCCGAAGGCTGCCAGGCCGTGTGGAGTCGTAGAGGCTTTGCCGTCACGATAACCATTGATGATGGTGATGGGGACAAGAGAACTCCCCCATCCTGAATCAAGGTGGAAGGCCAGGCGGTAGTGGGTCTTTCCAGGTTTGTCAAAGTCAATTTGTGATGGATGGTGAACGACGGTCGTTGACATAGTTTGATCTCACTGTCCATGGTAACGAAGCATATGCACCGGACATCGCGGTCAGGACGGTGTGGATCGTGTCTATCCAGTCCTTCGGATACTTTGGTAGATCTTGCCTGTGCGCTCACCGGTGTCCTGGTCGTGGGGATGCTAGATTGGCTTCAACCGAATTTAGCGTTTCGGCATCCGCTTTGCGCGTTGTGAGGCGGTCGCCTGGTACAAATTCGTCCGGAAGGCGGCATGCAAGAATGCGGATTAAAACAGAGGAGACTTCGTGAACCCTGGGTACCTCTACATGCTGCTTTCGCTCACCTCGTTTGGGATGATCGGAATCTTCGCCAAGCTTGCGGACACGCGCGGGTGCAGGCCTAGTGCGGTGTATACCCTCGCCTACGCTTGGTCGATGCTCTTCAGCGCTCTCTTTGTTGTGCTGTTTCGAGGCGGATCGTTCGCTGTTCCTGGAATTGTTTATGCCGTTGCCTTGCCGTTCGGAGTTGCGAGTGCAATTGGCGGAATCGTCTTCATGTCGGGCATTCGGTATGGAAAGATCTCGACCAGTTGGCTGATCATCAACCTGTCCGCTGCGATCCCGGCGATTGGCTCAGTTCTTTTTTATGGGGAGCCGGTAAACCCCAGGAAGATTGTTGTTCTCCTGCTGGCCGTGGCATCGATGCTGCTGCTTTGGAAGGACAAGCAGAATGATGAGCGGTTGCAGACGGCACGGGTGCAGACGGAGAAGCCGCAATGAACCGTCAACTTACATGGCTTCGACTGATGATCATCGCGTTTATTGCGAACGGCATCGGTCCATTCGGTCTGAAAGTGATGGCAGAGAAAGGGCTCTCGGACCGATATCACTACCAATACCTGCTTTGGTGGTACGCCGGCGGACTTGCATTTGCCCTGACGGCATTTCTGATAACGCGAAGCCGGTTCTATTCGAGAGAGGTTATCTTCGCCTTTGGAATTGGGATCGGCAGCTTCGGAGGCCAGCTTTTTAGTCTGATGGCATTGGAGCGGGGTGTGCCGGGCTACATCGTATTTCCCGCAACTACGGGAGGAAATCTCTTTCTCGTAGCCGCCGCGGGGGTTCTTCTCTTCCGTGAACGGATTGGAAGATATGGAGTCGCTGGAATCGTGATCGGAATTCTATCGTTGGTGTTGCTGAGCGCTGGGTAATTTCGTTGATGGCTCCTCATCGTGGGGCAAAATCTCCATCTGCAACGACCAGTGCACAGAGGCGCCCGGCGGGATGGACTGATACGCGTCGGACGCGAGCTCATCAAGAAGATCAGTTGGGGAGGTGCACGGTTCGAGAGCAATGCAACGAAAGCGTTTTTCGCTATCAGTCGGAAACCCGTAGTTGTTAAACCAGATACCGAGTGCCGGGAGCTGGTTCAAATCGAAAGTAAAGCGCAGGGAATATGCGGGTTGACGTAAGAGACACCAGCCTTCACTCAGTCCAGAGACGAAGACTTTCAACGTCTTGCCTGAGGGAAGAAAATCCCGTGAAAGATCGGTGTCCTTCCACATCGGCCACGAATAGCTTCCGCCGTCCGAAGGAAATGTTCGTAGCTGTGGTTCGCCTGGCGGCAGTATTACCTCGTACTCGCCTTCGACGGAGATCAGGGGATGTGCCGACCATAGGTAGCGTATTGGCGCTTCACCGTGATTATGTACGAGATAGATTGACTCCAGGATGCGCTCCGAGAGAAACCGTGTCGTCTTGGTGGCAGTGTAGGGAAGCGTTGTACTGGACCGCTTCATCGAGACTTCGCGCTTATCAATATCGGTGACTTCCCAAATGCCATGCGTCCACTCTCCGAGATCGGGAAGATCCAGAGACGACCATGGAGCATCGGGATATTGGCCCGCCGCGACATTCGGAAAGCAGTCATCCATCCCGCTGGTGTCATGCTGCAGCCAGTCACCTTCGGCTGGAATCGTGCGGTAGGGGCGTTGCGGAGGAACGAAATACTCTCGGCCGGAGAACTTGTTGCGGATCTGCGCAATCTTGCCGCCAACCTCGGGCAGGATCTCAACAACAAGATCAGACGACTCAATCTGCAGCAAATGAAAATTCCTTTATCTGGATTCGTCGCACCCGAAGCCATTTGCCGGGATTGGCTTTCATTCTATGGATGCGCGCAGTCTCTGGCGTTCGCGCTAATAAATTCTCACAGTGTTTCATCCAGCCAATCGGATTGGAAGGGGTTGTCATGCTTCCGTCTCAGCGCCTGGGCGCACTTAAAAGAGGAAGATGGGAGTGATCTATCAGCTGAGGTTAGTGCCCAATGCTGTTGTCAATTTTTGTAGTTCGAACTTTTTCAAAGAGGCTGCTGGATTGGAGCCGCCAACGGAGAGGGATAGCCTGCGGAGCAACGATCGCACTTGTTCTTTTATGCGGGGGGAGCCTTCGTGCGCAGTCGCGGGAGGCGCTTACAGTTCGCCTTTCTTTGGGCCAGACGGCTTTGAAACGTGAACCATTCCATGTTCGTCTCGTGATGGAAGGCGGCGTGACGGTCCGTGGTGAAGGTTTATGGCAAGGCACTGCCGGGGCAGGACATGTAGAGACGCAGACGTTTGAGCTTGCTTATCCAAAGCTGGACGTCAAGCCGATACAGGACCTCCACGTCATATGGGCCGATTTGATTGCTCACTCCGACGCTGATACCGCGGCGCGACTTCTGGGCGATCCTGCAGCTCGTATCGATTCGCGCCGGATCAGGGTGGAACTTAATGCGGAAGGCACGCGCGGTTTTACCCTGACCATCGACCAGTTGGTACGGAATAAGACGTTTTGGATTCCTTCGCTCGATATGTATCTCTCGACGGGAGCGAAACCTGTTTCGTTTGCCGAGTATCAGAGCGTGTCTGCTCCATACAGAGGTGGCCGCGTGCTCGACCAAGTGCAACGCGACCCGGAGGCCAGCTACGAACAGTTCAAACAGCGATGGGAGAATATGGGAAGCCCCGCCTATACCCACCCTGTACAAGAGGGACCGGGGCACATCGTCGGTCTCACATGGGATAGTGCGATTCCGAAGTTCGGGATCGATCGCGGAGCCGGTGTCTGGAACGACTATGGAAATCCCGATCGATTTCGGTTCTGGTTTGGCTTCGGTAACCTCGCCGACGGAATCATTCCTTACTGGAAGAGCCAGACCTTGGCGGAAGGGCTTCCAGTGATGACGACGCTCTTCGAGCGTGAGAATGTTCGCTATGAGGTTGAGCAATTCGCTTATCCCATGAACGGTCCGCGGCAGAAAAGGACGGGCGACCTAAAGATGGTGTTAATGCAGCGCGTGCGACTGACTGACCTTACAGGCGTGGCACGCACGATTCCTGTGACGATGTCGCATGAACGCTTTCTGTCATCGCAGGGAGACACGGATGTTGTGAGTGAGTACCGAGATGGAATGCTCGTGCTAAGCGAAGATGCGCGTCGTCACGCAGTCCTGGCCGTCAATACAAGGGGAGAGAAGGTTGATTGGGTAGGCGTCTACGAGCGAGGTCAAAAGTCGAAGCGTGTAGACATTACGGTCTCAATTGATTTACCTGCTCGTGGTACACGCGAGTTCTATGTCACACTCCCTTCGCCGATAGTTGATCAGAGAGACATAGCTGCTTTCGAGGCATTGGACTATGAGAAGGCAAGAACAGAGACGCTGAATTTCTGGTCCGCTTATCTGGCGCACGGCGCTAAGTTTCGTGTACCCGAGCAGGCCGTCAATGATTTGTTCAATGCTAATCTTTGGCATGCCCTGCGTTTGCCTCGAAGACACAGCTACAAGGAGATGGACTTACCCTATTCGAACTTTGCGTATGACCAGACAGGAACTCCGTGGCCGATCAATCAGGCAGTCTATGTCGACTACATGATCTACGGCCTGCGCGGATACAACCAAGTCGCGACAGAAGAGATGGCTGCCATCTTTCGGAATAACCAGGAGTTTAGCGGCCGCGTTGACGGATTTGCACATTGGCATGCCTACACGCCGGGGATGTTGTATTCAGTCGCGCAGAACTATCTGCTCTCGGGCGACCGCGAGAGTTTCGAGCAACTGCTCCCGGAGACGCTGAAGGCGCTGGACTGGTCCATCGCGCAGATTCGCGGGGCATCGACGGTTTCTGGCGCAACGGAAGGTCTTGTGGCGGGGCCGCTGAACGACATCACCGGAGTCGGCTACTGGACCTTCAATCAGGCGTATCTGTATGCCGGTGTCGAGATGATGGGCAAAGCGTTGACAAAGTACGGAAGCCCACGAGCTTTAGAGTGCAGTAAGGTTGCAGCAGAGTACCGCACTGCGATAGAACGTGCGATTCGGGTGGCAACGGTTCGATCTCCCCTGGTGCAGTTGCGAGATCATACGTGGGTTTCTTTTGTGCCATCAGACGCCAATCATGCAGGACGGAATTATGAGCAGTGGTATCCATCGGATGTGGATACGGGGGTAGCCCATCTTCTGCGATTGAAGGCTTTGTCGGCGCAAGGGGAGCTGGCCGACGCAATTTTGAATGATCACGAAGACAATCTCTTTTTGCACCAGTGGGGCCTGGCGAATGAACCTGTCTACAGCCAGCAGGCGGCTGCTTATCTGCTTCGCGATGACCCCAAGGCCACGATCCGCACGTTTTATAGCTTGATGGCTGGGGGCTTCAGCCAAGGTGTCTACGAGCCAGTGGAGCACCGATGGCGCTGGGGACAGTATTTTGGCCCGCCAAGTACAGATGGAGCCTGGTTTGAGATCTATCGCAATATGCTCGTCCGTGAATGGAATGATGACACGCTCATTCTTGGGCAGGCTACGCCACGAGCATGGTTGCGGGAGGGCAAGACGATTACGGTCAGTGGTGCTCCGACCTTGTTCGGAAATATCTCGTTCGAGCTAAGAAGCCATGTCGCCAGTGGTCACATCGAAGCCTCGCTTTGGCTCGATACTCCAGATCCGGGAAAGACCATTCTGGTTCGCTTGCGTCATCCACAGAATCTACCGATTCGCAGCGTGACTGTGAACGGCCAACCGTGGAGCGATTTCGATGCGAACAAAGAGTGGATTAGAATTCCGAATGTAAAAGGAGAGGCCGCCTTTCGAATTGATGCGAGCTATTGACCCTGGAAATAAAGGTGCAACTTTCCTTCCCGTATACAGGATGCAAGGCATACAGATGCTTGCATCATTCCGGCGCATAGATACCGAACCACTCTAGAATCCGTTGTATGGTTATCAAACTCTCCCATAATCTCTCTGAGTCCACGCCGTTCTACAGTGCGCTCCCCGGTCCGCGGCTCGACCGGTTGTACGATCTTGCGAAGGGCGATGGGTGCAACTCGTTTTATCTGACGACCAGTAATCATGCGGGGACACATGTCGACGGACCATTCCATTTCAACCCCCAGGGTAGGAAGATCTCCGAGTACGACCTGTCCGAGCTCATCTTCACAAAGACGGTTGTGATGGATATTCAAGTGTCACCGGACGAATTGATTCTCCCTGAACATCTCGAGGCATCTTCCGCCTGCCGCAAGGATTGCGATCTGCTTATCCTACGTTCGGGGTTCGGAAAGTGTCGCACCGACGCAAAGATGTATGTCGATCATTCTCCCGGATTTTCCAAGGCAGCGGCTGATTTTCTCATGCGTCAATTTTCAGATCTCAAGGCACTCGCTGTCGATTTCGTTTCGATCGCGGCGATGTCGCACATGGAGGAAGGTTGCGAGGCGCACCGTGTTTTTCTCGGATGCGAAGAGTATTCGAGTCGGCCAATTCTCCTGATTGAAGATACCAACCTACCGAACGCGCTGCCTGAGCTTGATAAGGTTTACGTCGTTCCATGGCTCTTCGATGGCCTTGACAGTGCACCGTGCGTGATTTTTGCGGAGTGCAGTGATTAGTCGATTTTTGCAAGAACTGCCGTTGACGCGAATGCTTGATCCAGACTTGGAAGTTGCTGGCACTTGTTTCTTAAGACGCCGCAAGAATGAAGCCATCCGCCGAGAGCCGCGCCGTGCGTTAAGACAGGGCGAAGGAACTCGTGAAGTCGTCAGGACGTTTGTCCAGCAACTCCTCCTTCAGAGGTAACTTTTGGAACTAGTTTTGGTAAGTTATTGATTCTAAACGGTGGCCAGAGGCGGATCGAACCGCCGACGCCGGCCTTTCCAGGGCCCCTACCAATGGAACTTAAGTGGCTTAGAATCAGCGGACGCGATAGATACGAAAGATGTTAGTGCAACTCCGATTTAGGATCGTTTGGGATGGTTTTCTCCCCAGGTTGTTCCCGTATTGTTCCCGCCGCCCAACAAGTCGACCGATTCCATTCGCTATGTTCAAAGACGTTCTCGCTTACACGCGATTCTACATTGCCACGAAATTCTGATCGATGGCTAGCGAAGCGCGGGAGGGGTGGAACCCGGCTGAGCTGCAAGATCAGCCCGAGGAGGCATACTTCGTGAAGTGCGACCGCACCACGATGACGCAGAACGACATCGACGTCAACAGCAGGCCAACCGGATGAGCTTCGCCACCTTTGCAAGGCGAGCTGCCGCTTCAAGAGATGCAGATCAGCAAGTGATCTTCCTAACGAGTGAGGATGAGGACACAGTGGAAGAGATGCTTGGTTCGGTAACACCGGTACATCAATTTCCCCGGTGAGATGAAGCTCATTCAGCCTATGGCGTTAACAGTCAGCGTTCAGGGTTGATCATCCTCTCGGGCGTTCCACAATCAACAACTTTGGCACGGCGCTGCGTCGATGCATCCTTATTCGTAAGAGGTTGCAGCATTACGGATCGTCGCCTTTTGGCACGGATGTCCGTTGGCGAGAACAGGCCAAGTCACTGATCGAGCTATTCGAGTCGATCTATGTCTTCGACAAGTTGCCGACTATTCGGCAACTTAGCTCGATCTCATTTTTCGATGAGTGAATTGGGCAGTTGCGGCGGACACATCACGATCGCAGTGAAGCGCTTTCCGGCCGCATGCACACGAAGCACGTCGACATTGACATGAAGGTTTTGCCAGTGCCGCATTCTGCGACAGTTTTGGCAGCCTTGGAAGTAATGAGGAATCTCGCCGTGCCCATAATTGCCAGGGCCTGTGCTGGGAGAGGGCGGCGCTTCAACATCGCAATCTCAGGCGAGAGCGGATCTTCTGGTTTGTGGAGAGGCTGATAAGACTGTACGATTTCGATCGCCTATCTCACTGGCGAAGGTTCTCATGTAATCGAAAACGGAGGATAATGCGGTCACGTGTTACCTCAAATAGTTTCCGTGTGCAGGTTGTCAGAAATAGTGAAATATCTGTCTAAGTTTCCGCGAACACTCTCATATAAAAACGGCTGAGCCTAAATGGCTCAGCCGCTTGTTTTGTGCATAGGTACCACCTTGTCGCCCTTGCGGAAGCACTACAGAGCTTCCGCGCTTGGTTTCAACGCTTCAGGTTCTTGGGATCGGATCGGCCGATTAGCTTCACAAAATGGGAAAGCACCGGTGAGGTACTGTCGCGCAAATAGGCGAGACATACTTCTGAAGTTGCATGTGGGCTTGCGAGAGGCACGTAAACCACGCTACGACGGCGCGATCTGGTGACTGCGGCTGGAACGAGCGAGACTCCAAACCCCGCCGCGACTAAGCCCACTGCCGTCGGGACCTCTCCCACTTTCATCGCTACGTTGGGTTTGAAGCCGGCTCGCTCGCACAGCTCTAAAGTCTTCTGATAGAAGCCCGCTGTCTTGTCACGCGAGATAACCACCCATCGCTCGGAGGCCAGGGACCGTAGTTGCACACGTGCGAGTTGTGCGAGCCGATGACCTGCCGGCAGCGCCAAAAAGAGGGACTCGCGAGTGATGGTGCGCAATACCAAGCGTGGTTCATCAATTGGTGTCCGGATAAAACCTGCATCGATCGCTTTTCCCAGCAGGGCCTGAACCTGCTCAACGCTGCTCAGTTGTTCGAGCCGAAGGGCCACTGCCGGGTACCGAGTCTGAAAGTCGCGGATCAACCTCGGAACAGTGTCCTCGTACATCGCGGTTGTGACGAATCCTAAACGAAGGGTGCCCTCCTCGCCCCTGGCTGTACGCTGAGCTTTCTGCACCGCCTCTTCCGCTTGTGCCAAGATAATGCGTGCGTCGTTGAGGAATTGACTTCCCGCCGCGGTTAGTTCTACGCGGTGATGCGTCCGCTCCAACAACCTCGCCCCGAGTTCCTCTTCGAGAGCGCGCACTTGCTGGCTCAGAGGCGGCTGTGCGATATGCAGTTTGCGCGCCGCCCTGGTAAAGCTCAGTTCTTCAGCGACAGCGACAAAGTAGCGCAGGTGGCGAAGTTCCATATTTAATAGATATCACTAACCAACTAAATAGATATTTTACATATGATGGGCGCATCCCAATAATGGAGACCATAGTGTCCCGTGAAGCGGAAGCGGCTGCAGCGGCGGAAGAGCTCCGTAGAGACTCTAAGGCAGCTTATGCCGACTGCATGTACCACTGACACAATTTGAATGGAGAGTTCTGGAAACCATGCAGGCCACCCACGCCCAATCTGATCTCACTTTATCCAGAATGGAAATACGCGCACTCGCTCTCGCATCGCTTGGAGGCGCACTCGAGTTCTACGACTTTGTCGTTTTCGTTTTCTTCACCACTGCCATTGGCAAGTTGTTCTTTGCTGCCAGCCTGCCGGATTGGGTACGGCAGTTTCAGACGTTTGGAATTTTTGCCGCTGGCTATCTGGCCCGTCCATTAGGCGGGATTGTGATGGGTCACTTCGGGGACACACGTGGCCGCAAGCGTATGTTTACGCTCAGTGTTTTACTGATGGCAATTCCGACTCTGACCATCGGGCTTTTGCCCACCTATCAATCCATCGGCGTCGCCGCTCCGCTCCTTCTGCTGACAATGCGAATCATGCAGGGCATCGCTATCGGAGGCGAGGCTCCAGGAGGCTGGGTCTTTGTTGCCGAGCATGCTCGCCGTGGGCGATCTGGATTCGCAATCGGCCTGCTCACCTGCGGTCTCACTGCCGGAATTCTGCTCGGCTCCATAGTCGCAACTGGGCTCAATCTTGCATACACGTCGGCTCAGATCGTGAATGGCATCTGGCGAGTACCCTTTGTGCTGGGCGGCATCTTCGGATTCATTGCAATGTTTCTGCGGCGCTGGCTGGAAGAAACCCCAGTGTTTGAAGAGCTGAGGGCACGCGCGGCTGTTTCCCGGGAAGTACCGCTGCGTACAGTGCTAGCCAGACATGGACGCGCCATCCTTGCCTCGGTGATCAGCACCTGGGCCTTAACAGCAGCTATTGTCGTCGTGATCCTGATGTCGCCAGCACTATTACAGAAGCTGTTTGCCATAACGCCTCGTAATGCACAAATGGCAAACCTTGTGGGAACCCTAACTTTGTGTATATCCACTGTCGTCGTAGGCGCAGCAACCGATCGGTTTGGTATTCGACGCGTCGCCGTTCCATCGCTGCTATTGCTGATCGCTGCGACCTACGGATTATATGCGGGCGCCGCAGAGACGCCATCAAAGCTCGTACTGCTCTATGCAATCGCCGGGCTCGCCGCTGGCGCGGTAACACTCACGCCGGTCCTGATGGTCCGTGCCTTTCCCTCCGCGATCCGTTTCAGCGGTGTCTCTTTTTCCTACAACATTGCTTATGCGATCTTCGGAGGAATCACTCCCCTGCTGATTTCCTGGCTGGTCCATTACAACCGATTCAGCCCGGCACACTATGTCGCTGCCATCTCCGTACTTGGCATCTTGTCGACATTCATCATCCCAACCATCGATTCACTCGAAGTCAGAGGATAGCTTTGGCTGGATGGAGGGCAACATACTCGCGGCCATTCGGCGTCACCACTGACTGATACAGGACCTCCACGTCATGCCCAAAGACCGCCTCAATGGCCGCATCGCATTTCTCAAACTGCTTCAGGATGAAGGGGTCACACATATCTTCGGCAACCCGGGAACTACCGAGCTGGCGTTAATGGAAGCGATGCCCGACGCGACATCTATCCAGTATGTGCTCGGATTGCAGGAGTCGATCGTGGTGTCCATGGCCGACGGTTTCGCACGCGCATCGGGGCGCCTCACGGCGTGCAATCTCCACTGTACGCCCGGCCTCGGCCACGCGATGGGTGCGCTGTATAATGCGCGCTTCTCCGGCTCGCCCATCATCGTGACTGCCGGCCAGTATGAAATTGGATACGGATTGCTTGAACCAATGCTGTACGAGCCTTTGGTTCCGATCGCTCAACCCCTTGTTAAATGGGCCTATGAGGTCCAGCGCGTAGAGGATCTTCCACGAGTAGTCCGACGCGCGGCAAAGATTGCCCTGACCCCGCCGTTTGGCCCGGTCTTTCTCAGTCTGCCCGGAAGCATCCTTGAGCACGAAGCCAAACTCGACCTGGGACATCGCACGCGCGTCCGCGCCCACACGGTGCCAGCCGAAGACGATCTATCGGACATCATCCGTACGCTCCTCGCAAGCAAATCCCCCGTCATCATCGCCGGGCGGGAGTTGGCCGAACAAAACGCGATGGGTGAAGCTCAATGCCTTGCCGAGGTGCTTGGCGCACCGGTCTACCACGAGCCTATCCCCTACAACACACGGTATCCGGTTGGCCATTGCGCCTTCATGGGCGACCTGTCCCGCAACCAGGAGAAGGTTCGTCAGATCTTGGCGCAGCATGACCTGCTCGTCGTACTCGGTGCCGACCTCTTGCGCATGTCGGCTTTCAGCAATGTCGACCCAATGCCGGAGGGCTTACGCGTTCTGCATATCAGCGAGCGCGACTGGGAGCTCGGGAAGAACTATCCCTCCTACATCGCCATGCGTGCTGGCGTAAAGGCCACCCTCGAATGTATTCTGCCGCGCGTGGAAGCCGCCCAGACAGCGGAACATCGTGCTTCCGCAGGAGAGAAACTCAAAAGCCTGAGCGAGAAAAACTGGGCAGCACGGCGTGCTCAAACAGTAGCGAAGATTGAGCAGAAGTCGCGGCAAGTGCCGATTGATCCAGCCTATCTCGCCCAGATCGTCGCCGACGCGATCCCGCACGGAGCGATCGTCGTAGAAGAAGCTCCTACGACGGCGCCGTTACTGGCTTCGATGCTCGAGGTCAGTGGACCACGTGATTTCTTCGGGCTCGCTAGTGGTGGCCTCGGATTCGGCATGGGAGGAGCTGTCGGTGCGGCCTTAGCGCGCAAAGGGACGCCGGTTGTAGCAGTTATTGGCGACGGCAGCGCCATGTACGCTATCCAGGCGCTGTGGACGGCCGCGCATCTGGAGCTTCCGATCACGTTTGTCATCGCGAACAATCGTGCCTACCAGATCATTAAAGAGCGGCTCGTCACCATGCGAGGAACAGACCGCTTTCTTGGCATGGACTTCAAGAAACCAAAGCTCGACTTTGTCGCCCTCGCTCGAGGTATGGGCGTCGACGCAAAGAGAATCGACACGCCGACCGCCCTGTCTGACGCACTGAAAGAAGCTATTTCGTCGGGACTGCCGTCCTTGCTTGATGTTGTCATCGATTCCGAAATGCCGCGGGCGTGACAACCCATACGCGTGCAGGACGGGTACTCACCGCGATAGTGATGAGCGTCTACGTAGTGGTACAGCGGACGGATTTATAGCTTAACAATTTTCGCGAGAAGAATCGCAATAAGAAATCTCGTTACCTTACCTACGAGAAAAAAGATCTAGGGACACGACATGAAGTGGCTTCGCCACCTGGAAATTCTTATTCGACTGAACCGATGGGAGGTACTATGGCGTTCGGTGGAAATGGATGGGACTTAACGTCTGCACAGCTAGAAGGCCGCCTGCGCATGGTGATCGACACGATCCCCGCGATGGTTTGGAGTAATTCGGCTGACGGCTCTCTTGAATTCATCAATCAACGCTTCTTGGAATATACGGGTTTGATTGGCGACTTTGTACTTGCTGGCGGATGGCTTGCTGCAATTCATCCTGATGACGTCCCGGGAGTGGTTGAGATCAGAAGTGAGGGTCTTGCCAACAGCAAGCCGTATGAGTTTGAGGCTCGCATCCGACGGGCTGATGGTGAGTATCGATACTTTCTCGGCCGCGTGTTTCCTCTACGCGATGAAACGGGACAGATTATGAAATGGTACGGAACCAATACCGATATCGACGATCGCAGACGGGCGGAAGAGGCACTTCAGAAAGCCTTTGAAAAAATCAGAGAGCTGAAGGACGAACTTTATAGAGAGAACGTAGCTCTGAAGGAAGAGATCGAACAATCGTCCATGTTCGAAGAGATTGTGGGCAGTTCTCAGGCGCTGGAAGCCGTTCTCAACCGCGCCTCCAAGGTTGCGCCGACTGATTCAACGGTTCTGATTACAGGAGAGACTGGTACAGGGAAGGAGCTCATCGCCCGCGCCATTCACAAAGCTTCGCTTCGGTCCGGACGAGCCTTCGTAAGTGTAAATTGCGCGGCTATCCCGCAGTCGCTGATCGCCTCGGAGCTTTTTGGCCATGAAAAAGGTGCGTTCACCGGGGCGCAGCAGCAGCGACTGGGGCGCTTCGAGTTGGCGGGTGGAGGTACTATCTTCCTCGACGAAGTTGGTGAGCTCCCGGCTGAGACGCAGATCGCGCTTCTGCGGGTCCTGCAGGAGCGCGAATTTGAACGGGTCGGGGGAAATCGGCTGATTCGAACTGATGTAAGGGTGATCACTGCCACCAACCGCAACTTGCAGGATGCTATTGCTGATGGCACATTTCGCAGCGACCTTTTCTATCGACTTAGCGTGTTTCCGATTGAGATTCCTCCACTGCGTGAACGCAGGGAAGACATCCCTATGCTGGTCGAATCTTTCCTCGACCGTTTCGCGAGGAAAGCGGGAAAGAGGATCCGCAGAATAAAGAAAACAACCATGGATCGGTTGCTGTCCTACCCCTGGCCGGGAAACGTTCGAGAGCTTCAGAATGTGATCGAACGATCGCTGATCGTCTGCGAAACGGAGGACTTCACGGTAGATGAGAGCTGGCTCGCCGGCCGTTCTGATCCGACATCGAAAATGCATCGTCCTGTAAGTCAAATGCTCTCTACAGCGATTAACGAGAAAGAAATCATTGAGGCAGCCTTAGCTGAGACCGGAGGCAGAGTATCGGGCCCATCGGGTGCCGCAGCGAAATTAAATATGCCTGCGTCGACCTTGGATTACAAGGTCAGAGCCCTCAAAATTAACAAGTATCGGTTCAAATGAAGCCGCATTCCAGTTTCGAGCCACGACCACTACTGCCTGCCACCTCAAGCTGCCAGATGAGGTCCGACCGTCGAAACGGCGCGTCCTTCTTCGCAAGATCACCTTTCACCTATTATGCTCTCAGCGTAACCGGGAAGGGTGCCAGATTGATACTAACTGAACGAATCTGCATATCGATGATCCTCCTTGAACCTGCCAACACGATCATTCACTTCAACGTGGAGATCAAGCGGCGGACCATCTCGCTAATGGGGTTTTCCGAAACAACACCAGCAGCTGGTTCTTTACCGACCCAAACCAAGGTCCCGTTCTTCAGTGCCACACCGCTTCGTGAGCAGGAGCATGTGCAGCTCGAAGTCGTCTGGACAAAGACGCGTCTCCTCGCGGCACGCGCCTTCGCCTTCGAAGCCGTTAGCGCGCTGTGGGCGGCGGTCTGATCGGTCCCACCAATAGCTGCGCTTAGCACCGAAGCATCTGCGCTAAGTTTCACAGACCAGGAATACGAATATGAGCGCTACCGTATCAGGAGCAAACCTCTCTCTCCGTCCGAGCATGACTCGTGTCATTGTGGCCGCAAGCATCGGAAATATGTTGGAGTGGTACGACTTCATCGTCTATGCCATGTTCGCTATCCCGATATCGCATGCCTTCTTTCCCGGAAAAACCGATTTCACCTCTTTGCTGGAGACATTCATCACGTTTGGCATCGGATTCCTCGCCCGCCCACTTGGCGCCATCCTATTCGGAACTTACGCGGATAGAACCGGCCGCCGGGCGGCGCTCACTCTCACTGTTTTGCTTATGGCGCTCAGCACGTTGGTGATCGCAACCTGCCCAACCGCTGCGACGATTGGAATAGCAGCTCCCACGCTTCTTGTCCTGGCGCGGCTCCTCCAGGGCCTCTCCGCCGGTGGCGAGATTGGAGGAGCGATCGCACTGCTCGTCGAGTACGCTCCCCCCTCCCGCCGAGCCTTTTATTCAACCTTTCAGGAAGTAGGTCAAGGCGGCGCACTCTTCCTTTGTGGGATCATTGCGACCATCGTCACCACCTGCTTCTCTAAGAGTCAGGTCAATGAATGGGCATGGCGCATCCCCTTTCTCTTCGGGCTGCTCATTGCACCCGTCGGCTTTTACATACGCAGACACGTACCGGAGTCGGACGTCTTCATCGCGCATGAGTCGGAGACCACTCGGGGCCAGCCGGCAAGTTTGATATTCACCGAACATTGGAAAGCTCTTTTGGCAGGCATCGGAATGGTTGTCGCTGCGACTGTTAGCACCTACGTGACGCTTTATATACCGACCTATGCATCTACGGTACTGAAGCTCCCGCAATCACACGCATACCTCGGCCTGATCGTAGTTGGGATTGTCGTGATGTTGTGCCCTGCTGTAGGCATCTTTGCGGACCGCTTCGGCCAGAAACCCGTGATGTTATTCGCATTGGTCTGCCTCATCGTCTATCCGTATTCGGCATTCAGCTATCTCAGTGCTCATCCCTCCGGAGGAGCATTGATCACCGTCCAGGTCATCATGGCCCTCTTCCTGACAATCTACCTAGCACCGACATTCGCCTTCATGGCGGAACTTTTTCCGACGACCGTTCGCTCGACCGGCACTGGCTTGGCCTACGGATTAGGCGTTACCATCTTTGGCGGTTTCACCCCTACGATTGTCTCCATGGTGGTTCACTCTACCGGCAGCAAACTCGCGGTTGCGTTCTGGCTCATGGCGAGCGCAGCGATAAGCGCTGTAAGTCTCGTGGCCACGCATGACCGTAGCCAGCAAGGGCTCACATAAGAAGGACATCTCTGAACATAACGCTTCATGTCGACCCGAGCGGGACAGTTTCATCGTCCCACGCAGTGGAGAGATCTGCTGTCGTCCCCCAAGGCCATCCAGAGGATGGAGAGCCTATGCAGATGCCACTGAACGCGAGGAGGGTTAGAGGTGCAATAGCTACCAGGGATCGTATTGGGGGAATCCACATCGAGCAAAGGTCACGGACCTCCGTTTCTCTGACGAGATTACGCCGGGAGTGGGAGTTTCGTTCCATTGGGCAAGCACAAACAACAGTAGTTTGTGCCTCCGCGATGGGAAGCGGTGGAATGGCGGGAAACGTATCTAGGCTCAGTTACTGTTCTTTGCGTTGAGCAAGCGATCGAACAAAAAAGCCTTCCCTGCTGAGCCAAGCTTTATATATCTTTCCGACGACCAACCCAATCCCTATTCCATTTAGCGGCAGCATTGGAATTCGATGAGCGAGATTCGGGAAGAGCAGCGGGCACAGGGGAAGTATCGTGATTATCGGCAAGCTAACGAAGAAGGAGAGACCTGATCGTCGTATTCGCATATCCGATATCAAAGTAGTCCAATAGGCCGTGTCGCGTAAGGAAAAGTCGGCGAGCATAAACAACAGTAGTTTTGTGCTCCAGCGACAAAAAGGGATATCAGCTTAGTTGAAATCGATATTCTGTGGCTCCCTGATTTGTTTCAGGGCGATCCAAAATGGAGCGGTAATGTGCGTTCTTCGCTAAAGTCCAGCTGGGTAGGAAAGCTGTGATGCAAACGAACACGTAGCACCCTATGGAAAGAGCGGCTATGGAGTGTACGAGCCAGTAATACCGTAATTTCCTTCTAACCACTTAGAAGACTCCTGGATTGCTTCCCTAAACGGTATCTCGCAGGAAAAGTTGCTGAGCACAAACAACAGAACGTTGTCTGTATCATTTGGGCGGAATCGTCATCAAGACGGGATTCGATTCCGCAGCCCCGGACCAATATGGGGATTTCTGACAAGGCTTTCGCTGATCCTTTATCGGGACATCCGGGACTCTACCGATCAGGTCAACTAATAAGCGCCAGGCCGCAGCAAGTCGGTGTGCGTAACGTTGTCTCCTGGCGACCAGTAATCGCGGAGAACTGCCTAGTTGCCACTGGTGCGGGTCGGCAACCAGTGGAATTATCTTGCCCTTGATCATCGCCGGATTTTTCGGTTTCAGATGGATTCTGTTGTCTGATATATCAGATTGATCAATCGTCGCTCAACACTGCCCAGGCTGCAGCTCGCTCTGACCTCGGGAACAACGACACCTACAAAGGCAACTCCACCGATCTCGCGCAGCTGACAGGGGTACTCCATACTAGGGCGGGTCACTCATCGAGCTATTCGACTCGATCTATGTCTTCGGCAAGTGGCCGAATAACCGTCTTTCCGGACAGTTGCTACCAGGATCACACTCGCCTTCGGTAGGCGGTTTATATACACCGTAGGGAGTTTATTTGCACAGTAGGCGGAACCATTATTCAGTTCCAATGAATTGGCTTTCGAATTATCGACTACTCCACAGTTACACTCTTGGCCAGATTCCTTGGTTGATCTACATCGCAGCCTCTTCTTACGGCTATGTGGTAGGCGAGGAGTTGTAGCGGGACTACTTCGAGGATGGGTAGGAGTAGTTCGGGGGCCTGGGGGATGTAGATGGTGTGTTCTACCAGGTTCTGGATCTCGTGGTCTCCCTGGATGGCGATGGCGATGACTCGGCCGCTGCGGGCGGTTACCTCTTGTATGTTGCTTAGGGTCTTTTCGTACTTGAGGACGCTGGCGGGGTCGTTGGGGTCCTTGGTGGCGATGCAGACTACAGGCAGGGCTTCGTCGATGAGGGCGTTGGGGCCGTGCTTCATCTCGCCGGCGGGGTAGCCTTCGGCGTGGATGTAGGAGATCTCCTTGAGCTTGAGGGCGCCTTCGAGGGCGATGGGGTAGTGGATGCCGCGGCCGAGGAAGAGGAAGTCGTTGACGGTGTGGAAGACCTTGGCGAGCTCGAAGCACTGGGCATCGACGGAGCGGAGGATCTCCTCGACCTTGCCGGGGACCTTGGAGAGCTCGTCGACGAGGCG
>Ga0193743_1000552_pt1 | contig 29262 bp, 29 predicted proteins | sample L2c2metaG_FD_143038 | JGI IMG/M metagenome (GOLD analysis project Ga0193743, IMG submission 143038) | Soil microbial communities from a riparian zone of the East river system, Colorado, United States - L2c2 | ecosystem: Environmental > Terrestrial > Soil > Riparian zone | place: USA: East River...
CGCGGAACGGATGGATCGCGTGTTGGCCACCTTGGTCCGGCTCAACCCCACGATGCGCGTGATCGATGACTCCCGGCGCCCGATTCGCGACGCCCGGGAGGCCGCCGAACTGGCAGAGGAACTGGGACCGCCTGAGGGCGCGCTCGACCCCGAGGACCCCCAGGTGGCCGAGGCGCTCGACGATTTCATCCGCGAGTACGAAACCAAGTGGCTTGATGAACCCATACCCGCACTCAAGGGTCACACCCCGCGGCAGGCAGCTGACGATCCCACTCGGCGCGGTGATCTGATCAGACTTCTCGACAGCTTCCCCGCCGACGATGGCACGCCCGGGCGCATGAGCCCCGAGCGGCTGCGCGTCGCCCTAGGGCTGGAATAGTCGGCTGAGGCGCCACACCAGCACTGTCCTGGCTACTGCCGGCGGATGCCGGCCCAATCTGTCGCACCGCAGAAGTAACGTCGACCGTGCTATGGCACGCATCGAGACACGAGTGGTACGGATCGCTGAGGCATTGCTGGCCGAACGGCGATCCGTCCGTCCCATCGATGTGCTCGTCGGTCTCGGCTGGCTCGCCCAGGCGAGTGTGGACCGATGGGTGCAGGGCCGTGTTCCTTCGCTCGATCGGTGTCTTGGGGTCGACTCCGACAAAGTCCCGGCAGCCCTTGCAGCGTTACGTCACTGGGCCGAAGACCGCGGCCTCACGCCGTCAGAGGCCGTATACCAAGATCTGCGATTCACTGCCGACGGTGACACTGACGCCGAACGCACCTACCGCACCCATTGGTGCTCAACCGACGTCGCTGAACCGATCGTCGAGCGCCCAGCCCGTCCCCGAGGGATCACCGTGATCGCTTCGCACAACGCATGGACGTGCGAATCGTGCGGCGACACCGGCGACTTCCTACTCAAGGGCAAGGCGGGTGGAGTGTGTCTGGACTGCGCCGACCTCGGCCATCTCGAGTTTCTGCCGTCCGGCGATGCCGCGCTAACCCGGCGCGCCACGAAAGCCAGCCGATTGTCTGCCGTCGTGGTGCGCTGGAGCACACGACGCAATCGCTATGAGCGCCAAGGCGTCCTGGCGGAGCCGGCCGCGATCGAACATGCCGCACGAGAGTGCCTCTCCGACGCCGATGTGCGCGTTCGCCGCAGGACACGGGAGCAGAGCCGGCGGGCCGATCAGGACGTGCAATTTCGCGGTGAGTTCACCGCCGCGATCCGTGAGCAGTTCCCGGGGTGTCCGGTCGACCGCGCTGAGGCGATCGCCCTTCACGCCGCGGCGCGCGGTAGTGGCCGGGTAGGACGAAGCGCCGCCGGGCGAGCCCTGGACCGTGACGCCGTACTGCTCGCCGTCGTTGCCTCCGTCCGCCATGTCGACACCAACTACGACGACCTGCTCATGTCGGGCGTCGACCGCGAATCGGCTCGAGCGCAAGTGCACAAACGTGTCGAGGACGTCGTCAACGCGTGGCGCGAAGGTGTTGTGATGCTCGACGGATCGCAGCTACTGATGGCGCCGGGAACTACCGCGCGCCCCCGAACACCGCCGCGGTAAGCACGTCCTCCAGATTTCCGAGGCCGCCGTTGAACGGATTGCCGCGCTTGAGGGTGAGGGCCCCGCCGGGCGTCACCGCAACCAGCATCGGGGAGCTCGAGGTGAGCTGCGTGCGGCGCTGGAACCGGACCTGGTCCAGCGGCGCCACCACGACGCCGTCGGCGTCGACGAACACCCGGTGGGCGCGGTCGAAGATCGCCACAGGCCGGTAGCCGCTGAGCGGTTTCGCCTTGGCCCCGCGGATCCGGCGGACCACTCCGAGCGCGGCAACGGCGAACGCGATGCCGACCAGCAGGAAGATCGAGGCGACCCACCAGGGCACGGCCGCGCCGTCGGTCGCCGACAGCGCCAACGTCACCGCACCGAACCCACCGGGCACCAGTGCCAGCACCCCAAGCACGAACGCGACGGTCGCCAACGGCCCGGTGCCGCGGTCCACGACCACGATCAGCGGCCCCTCCTCGGCCACCGCCAGGCCGCCGACCTCGGCGAGGATGCGCGGCTCGGCGGGCGCAGTCATGCCCCGGAGTGTGCCATGGCCGAGGGGCCTGGCAACATCGGCGGACGTGCGGGTGCTGGTGCAGCGCGTGTCGTCGGCACGGGTCCTGGTCAATGGCGACGTGGTCGGTCAGATCAGGCCCGACGGGCAGGGTCTGCTGGCGTTCGTCGGGGTCACGCACTCCGACGATTCGGAAATCGCCCGACGGATGGCCGAGAAGCTCTGGCGACTGCGAGTGCTGGACGGCGAGGCCAGCGCCGCCGACGTCGGCGCACCGATTCTGGTGGTCAGCCAGTTCACTCTCTACGCAAACACCACCAAGGGCCGCAGGCCGACGTGGAACACCGCCGCCCCCGGATCGGTCGCCGAACCGCTGGTCGATGAGTTCACCGCGGCGCTTGGACGACTCGGAGCCCGGGTGCAGACGGGCGTGTTCGGCGCCGACATGGCCGTGGAGCTCGTCAACGACGGGCCGGTGACGGTACTCCTCGAGCTCTAGAGCCGGCCGGGGGAGCACACCGAGTTACGGGTGGTGCGCGATGTAACGGTCCGGTACCGTCCGGCGATGTGACTGGCATGCGAAAAGCGATAACCAAGGTCGGGGCAGCTTTCGGAACGGCGGCGCTGGTGGCGTCCGCGGGGTTGGCGCTCAGCCAGGCCACGTCCAACGCCGAGCCCGCTGGTCATCAGGTCCGGTACACGGTCACGTCGACCGCCCCGACGGGACTCGATCTCTACTACCTGTTCGCTCAACCAGCGGATAAGGCTGCGTACAACAAGGACCCGAATGCCTTCCTGAAGAGGGAAGAGGTGAACCTCGAGCCGGGCGTGCCATGGGTGTTCGAAACGACGCTCGCGGACCCGCAATGGGCGATCGTCACCGTGAGCGGCGCCGCGCACGCCATGACGGGCGCACCGAATCCGCATTGCGAGATCGCCATCGATGGTCAGCTGGTACTCCAGCAGGACGGCGAGACGGGCGCGGCCTGTCAGCTGTCGCGCTGGTGATCCGCTAGGCGTCGAACACGCACACCAGTCAAGCGCCGCGCAATCCGCGAACGAAGTCTGCGACCGCAGACCCTATCTCCGCAGGACTGTCCTCCTGGATGAAATGCACGCCGGGCACGGTCACTTCGGTCTGGTTTGGCCACGTCCGAACGAAATCGCGGACGCGGCCCCGGGTGATCGCGCCGGGTTCGGCGTTGACGAACAGTTTCGGCACGTCGCTCTGCGCCAGCCACGCCCCATACTCCTCGACGATCACGACGACGTCGGCAGGCTCGCCCTCGATCGGGATGTTGCGCGGCCACGACAGCGTCGGGCGCCGGTCCTCGCCGGGAGTGCGGAACGGCTGGCGGTAGTGGTCCATCTCCTCGTCGCTGAGCTTGCGCTGAATGGCTCCGGGAAGAACGGCCTCGACGAAGAGGTTCTGCTCGAGCACCATCGACTCGCCGGCCGGCGAGCGGAAGCCCTTGAAGACGTCGCTGACCGGGCCCGGAAAGTCGGCCCAATCGATCGGCATCGCAATGGCTTCCATGTAGGCGATGCCGGCAACCCGGTCGCGATGCTGGTTGGCCCAGTCGAAACCCAGGGCCGAACCCCAGTCATGCAGCACGAGGACCACGCGGTCGCCCAGGTCGAGGGAATCCCACAGCGCGAACAAGAACTCGCGCTGCTCGGCGTAGTGGTAGCGGTCCGGACCGGAGTCACCGAGTTTGTCGGAACCGCCCATACCGATCAGGTCGCACGCGACGAGGCGGCCCAGCCCCTCCAGGTGCGGCATCACGTTGCGCCATAGATACGACGAGGTGGGGTTGCCGTGCTGGAAGACGACGGCGTCACCCTTGCCCTCATCGACGTACGCCATCCGCGCGCCGTTGATCTCCTTGTACTGCAGCTGCCCGTAGGGCTTCGCTCCTGACATCACGTCATCCTCGATCCGGTTGGTTGTCTGCGAGTTTGGCGGCGGTCTCCCGTGCCACCCTCAGGATTCGTGCCGAAAGGTTCGGGTCGACCACCGCGCGAGACAGCGACATCCCGCCAACACAGATCGCCATCAATGCGATCGCGTCGTTCAGGCGGTCGTCGGCTTCGTCGTCGTCGCAGATGGTCGCCAGGGACTTCCGCAGCTCGCGTTCGTAGCTCGCGCGGAACTCGTCGGATGCGTGGGCGGCGTCGGAGCTCAGCGTCGCGAATCCGCAACTGGTGGACAGATCGTCGCGATGTGCCGTGCTGAGGTAGCGCTTGGCCAGGCGCGTCAGCCGTACACTCCACGACTCGCCGCGCGACGGCCTGATCCAGTGCGATCGCCCGGTGGTGATCGCTCGTCCGAACGCAGCGCTGGCCAGCTCCTCCTTGCTGGAGAAGTGCGAGTAGAACGCGCCGTGCGTCAGCCCCGCGTCGCGCATCACCGGCACGATCGCCGCGCCGTCGATGCCTTCTTCGCGGAGCCGGCGAGCGGCGGCATCCAGAATCCTGTCCAGTGATTCCCGCTTGTTGTCGGCACGGGTGCCCGGGACGTTTCGCATGATGTGCATCATGTTAGTCGCATGACGGGCATCATGCGAGTGCTGAGGTGTGCTTTTCGGCGAGGCCGGTCAGGGCCTGCGGCAACGGGCCCTGGTGCAGGACGCCGAGGCGTTGGGTGGCGCGGGTGAGGGCGACGTAGAGCTCGGCCGCGCCGCGCGGGCCGTCGGCGATGATCCGTTCCGGCTCCACCACCAGCACGGCGTCGAACTCCAGGCCCTTCGTCTGCGACGCCGCCACCGCGCCAGGCACCCCCGGTGGCCCGATCACGACGCTGGTACCGGCACGTGCGGCTTCGTCTCGGACGAATTCCTCGATGGCGGCGGGCATTTCGTCCTCGGTGACCCGCCGCGACCATGGCTGCACACCGCAGGCGCGGACCGACTCCGGTGGTGCGACCGCCGGCGCGAATTCGGCGAGCAGCGCGACGGCGACGGTCATGATCTCCGCCGGGGTGCGGTAGTTCACCGACAGCGACCGGTAGACCCAGCGGCCGGGAACGTACGGCTCCAGCATCGCGTCCCACGACGTCGCTCCGGCCACCGAACGGCGTTGGGCGAGATCGCCGACCACCGTGAACGACCGGTTCGGGCAGCGCCGCATCAGCGCCCGCCACTCCATTTCGGACAACTCTTGGGCCTCGTCGACCACGACGTGCCGGTAGGTCCAGTCCCGGTCCGCGGCAGCGCGTTCGGCGACTTCCCTGGTGTCGCGCTCTTCGAATCGTTCAGCGAGATCCTCCGCGTACAGCATGTCCTTGGCGAGCAGGTGGTCCTCGTCGTCCATCAGGTCCTCGCGGCTGATCATGCTGTCCAGCACGCCGGCGGCGTACTCGGCCTCGCGCCGGCGTTCCTGCTCAACTCTCTGGTCAACGGTCTGGTCGGCAGGCTTGTCGCGGCCCAGCAGGTCGATCAGTTCGTCGAGCAGCGGCACGTCCGACACCGTCCAGGCGTCCCCGTCGGCGCGCAACAATGCCGGATCGGCGCCCGCCGCGCGCAGCCGTTCGGGGGACGTGTACAGCTGTGCCAGCAGTGTTTCCGGGGTCAGGATCGGCCAGAGGTCGTCGAGTGCGGCGGTGAACGTGTCGTGGTCCGCGAGCTCGGTGAGCAGGTCCGCTCGCAGCTGTTCCCATGCTTCGCGGTCCGCCCGGGTCAGCCAGCCCCGGCCGATCCGCGCTATCGCCCGTTCGGTGAGCGCCCACGTGACGATCTCGCGGAACACGGCGCGGGCCTCGTTGTGCGGCAGCCCGCTCGCCCGCGCCTCCTGGATGGCCCACTCCGCCGTCTCGGCGTCGATCCGCACCGTGACGTCCGCCAGTTCGATCGGCAGCGGATGCTCGGGCAGTCGTTGGTGATCGGCGACCGCCGCCGCGAGCACGTCGACGATCTTGCGCGACCCCTTGCGCCGCGCCGCGTCCGGAGTGTCCTCGGCGGTGACGCGCAAACCTGGCAGGAGGTCGCCGGTGGTCATGAACACGACGTTGGACTCGCCCAGCGACGGCAGAACGCGGCCGATGTGGTTCAGGAACGCCGGGTTGGGCCCGACCACGAGCACACCATGGCTTTCGATCCGCTCCCGCTGGGTGTAGAGCAGGTACGCGACGCGGTGCAGTGCCACCACGGTCTTCCCCGTGCCAGGGCCACCCTCGATCACCAGCACCCCTGAGTGATCGAGCCGGATGATCTCGTCCTGTTCGGCCTGGATCGTCGCCACGATGTCGCGCATCCCGTCACCGCGCGGCGCGTTGACCGCCGCGAGCAGGGCTGCGTCTCCCCGAACGGCGCCGTCGCCATCCGTGTCGGGGCGGCCGAGGACCTCATCGGTGAAATCGACCACGTGCCGCCCGCGGGTGTGGAACTGGCGGCGCCTGCGCATGTTCTCCGGGTGCGCGGCGGTGGCGGCGTAGAACGCACGTGAGGCCGGTGCCCGCCAATCGAGCAACAGCGTTTCGTTCTCGTCGTCGGACAGTCCGATCCGGCCGATGTACAGATGTTCGCCCGAAAGGGTGTCCAGTCGACCGAAACACAGCCCGCTGTCCGCCACGTTCAGCCGTTTCACCTGTCTGGCCAGCGCGCGCGCCTCGGCATCCCTGGCCACGAGTGTCCCGCCATCCTGGACGTCGATGGGGCCCCGCAACGCCGCGCCGTACCTCCCCTTCACTCGCGCGCGCTCGGCGTCGAGCCGCGTGTAGAGCCCGGTCACGTAGCTCCGCTCGGACCGCAATTCGTCTTCGGACCCGTGAGTCGACATGTGCCTCTCACACTCCCCGGCTGACCGCGTCGAGCAGCAGCGTCGCCGCCACCGCCGCCCCGTCGGTGCGGATGGAGCGCGCCACGGCGATCGCTCGGGCGCGGGTCTCGGGGGTCAGGGCCGTCCTGAGTGCGGCCGACAGGGAGTCGAACGTCGGCGTCGGACCGTCGTGCGCCGCGCCGACGCCAAGCTCGGCAACCCGGCAGGCCCAGTACGGCTGGTCCGCTATCTGGGGTACCACCACCTGAGGCGCGCCGGCCCGGGTGGCCGTCGTCGTGGTGCCCGCGCCGCCGTGGTGCACGACGGCGGCCATCCGGCCGAACAGTGCCTGGTGGTTGACCTCGCCGACGACGAAGCAGTCGTCGCGGTCGTCGATCAGGGCCAGGTCGGCCCAGCCGCGCGCCACGACCGCGCGACGGCCCTGCGCTCGGATCGCCTCGATCGCCACCCGGGCGGCGTCCTCCGGGGCTCGCACGCTGCCGAAGCTCACGTACACCGGTGGTGAGCCTGCGTCGAGGAACGCCAGCAACTCGGCTGGAAGTGGCCGTTCGTCGGGCAGGATCCATGCGCCGGTCTGCACGACGTCGAGGTAAGGCGACCCGGGCCACGGGCTCAGGATTGGATCCGCCGCCAGCCACGGCCGGTCGGTGAACACGTGGTCGCGGACGTTGTCCACGGGTGGCAGCCCGAGCGCCGCCCGGTGGGCGTTGAGCGGAGCGCCGTACAGCGCCCGCACCCGCTCGGCGTCCACCTCCCACAGCACCCGGTTGTCGGTCACTCCCGGTGGAAACGGCTTGCCCGGGCGCGGCAGCGGCGTGAAATGCGGTGACGGGAGGCTCCGCGGCGCGAACGCCGCGAGCACGTAGGGGATGCCCCGTTCCTCGGCGACCGTCCGCGCACCGGCAGGCATCAGGCCCGTCGCCACCAGAGCATCACACCCCTCGGCTGCCGGCCCGAGCGACTCGAAATGCGCGGCGACCAACTCCGCCGCGACTCGCGGCGCGTCCGCGGGTGTCGAGGGCTTCTGTTGCTTGTCCCCGTGCACCAGCGCGCGCACCGACCGACCCGTCGGCACCATCGGCACGCCGACCCGGGCCGACAGGTCTGCGAAATCCGGCGGCGCGCACATCCGGACTTCCGCCCCGAGTGCCCGCAACGCCACCGCGAGTCCCAACAGCGGTTCGACGTCCCCGCGCGACCCCCACGTCGACAACAACACACGCATTCACGACCCCCAATTCCGCAGCGTCTGGCTTCGGCCAGCGATTCTGCGGCATGACCCGGGTCTTGCCGCAAGCCCCCCTCTGCGTTATAAATTGAGAGTGGGAAGGCGTGGGTACGCCTTCCCCTTCTCGTCCGCGGTGGACGAAAATCCTCCTCGCGAAGTCGCACGAGTTCTAGGCGGAGCTCGTCGGTGCGACATTGGAGCCTCGGGCGCGCCACCCTTGACACTGCATCGAACAGATGTTCGAATGACGGGGTGCGGTGGGATGGCCAAGGCGTCGGCGTCGACGACGGTGCGCTGCCCGGACTGCAGCGCATCGGATTCGTGCGCACGGTGCGCACACCGCAGTTCGAGGGAATCACCTTCCACGAGGTGCTGTGCAAGTCCGCGCTGAACAAGGTGCCCGACGCCGCCAGCCTGCCATTCCGGTTCACGGTCAACGGCTACCGCGGGTGCAGTCACGCCTGCCGGTACTGCTTCGCCCGGCCCACCCACGAGTATCTCGACTTCGACTCCGGCGCCGACTTCGACACCCAGGTCGTGGTCAAGACCAACGTTGCCGAGGTGCTGCGCCACGAGTTGGCCCGCGCGTCGTGGACGCGCGAGACCGTCGCGCTTGGCACCAACACCGATCCCTATCAGCGTGCCGAGGGAAGGTATGCGCTGATGCCCGGAATCATTGGCGCACTGGCTGATTCGGGTACCCCGTTCTCGATCCTCACGAAGGGCACCCTGCTACGGCGGGATCTTGCTCTGATCACCGCTGCGGCGCGCGACGTCGATGCGAGTGTGGCGATCTCGCTCGCGGTCGGCGATCCCGAACTCCATCAACAGGTCGAACCGGGCACACCCTCACCGCGGGCCAGGCTGGAGTTGATCCGGGCGGTGCGCGACGCGGGCCTGGACTGCCACGTCATGGTCGCGCCGGTGCTGCCGGCCCTGACGGACTCACCCGAGCACCTCGACGGGCTGCTGGGCCAGATCGCCGCCGCAGGCGCCTCCAGTGTGACGGTGTTCGGTCTGCATCTGCGCGGCTCGACCCGCGGCTGGTTCATGGCGTGGCTGGCGCGCTCCCATCCCGAGTTGGTGGCGACGTACCGCGAGTTGTACGCGCGTGGCGCCTATCTGCCCGCGAGCTACCGCGACATGCTGCACGACCGGGCGGCGCCGTTGATCGCCAGGCACGGCCTGCACCGCGACCAGCGGTCATTTCGTGCGGCACCTGCGTTGCCAGCCGTCGTCGCCGAAGCTCAGCCGACATTGTTCTGATCAGCCGCTGCGCCCGCGCCGTAGGTGCGTCCCGCCCGGGCAGCGCTGAGTCGCGCTCGGCCTGGCGGGGCCGGCCCTATTCCACCCGTGTGGAAGGCTTGTGCCCATCGGTACCGAGGCGTACCGTGACGGTACTTATCCGTACCGAAGTGGAGGTCTTGGCATGGGTGAAACCAATCATGGGTGAAGCGACGACCGACCCGGTGCGGCTCCCGCCCGTGCCCCGGATCCCAAAGCTGGCGCAGGGTATCGGCTTCATAGCCGCCCGCGACAAGGCGATTACCGCCGTGGCCAGGCGCCTCGGCTCGGAGTTCACGCTCAACCTGCCGATCTTCGGCCCGACCGTGGTGATCAGCGACCCCGCCCTGGTCAAGGAACTCTTCACGATGAACACCGATCTCATCGCCCGCGCGGGCGTGCTCGGCGAGGTACTCGGGCCCGGCTCGACGTTCAGCCTCGACGGCACCGCGCACCGGCAGCGTCGCAAGCTGTTGGTGCCGCCGTTCCACGGCAAGCGCATGCAGGGCTACGAGCACATCATCGAAGAAGAAGTGATGCGCGAGATCGCCAGCTGGCCCGAGGGCGAGGACTTCGCGACCCTGCCGTCGATGATGCGGATCACGCTCAATGCCATCCTGCGGGCGGTGTTCGGCGCCGACGGTGCCGCCCTGGAGGAGCTGCGCGAACTCCTGCCGCCGATGGTGCTCAAGTCATCTCGGCTGGCGGTGCTGCCCCCCGCCGCACGGCGTGACTACGGCCCGTGGAGCCCATGGGCACGGGCGCAGAAGCTGCGTCGGCGCTACGACGCCATCATCGCCGGGCTCATCGCCGACGCCCGGCGGGATCCTGCGTTCGAGGATCGCAGCGACGTGCTGGCGCTGATGCTGCAGGCGCGGTACGACGACGGCTCGCCGATCTCCGATGATCACGTGGCCGACGAGTTGCTCACCTTGCTCGCGGCCGGGCACGAGACCACGGCCACCACACTGGCGTGGGCCGTCGAACGGCTCCGCAGGCACCCGCGGTTGCTCACCCGGCTCGCCGACGAGGTCGACGCAGGCGGGTCCGACCTGTTGCAGGCCACCATCTTCGAGGTGCAACGCACCCGGCCCGTCATCAATGGCACTGCGCGAAGGACCAGGACACGGATCAGGTTGGGTGAGTGGGTCATTCCCGAGCGGCACGTGGTGCTGGTGAGCATCTCGCTGGCCCACGCCGCCGAGCGGAGCTTCACCGATGCCGCGGCGTTCAATCCGGATCGCTTCGTCGGCAAACCGCCGGACACGCACGCCTGGATCCCGTTCGGCGGTGGCATCCGACGCTGCATCGGCGCCGCGTTCGCCAACATGGAGATGACCGTGACGTTGCGAACCCTGCTGCGGGAGTTCGAGTTCGGAACCACCTACGCCCCGGGGGAGTCGGCGCATTCTCGCGGCGTCGCAACCGCACCCGGCGATGGTGGACGGGCCGTCGTCTACCGACGCTCGCCCCGCACGCCCAGCACGGTGCACGGTGACGCCGCGGCGGAGGTGTCGGCGTGACGGACGAAGCGGTTGTCGCGGATGAGCGCTCGCGCGAAGACCTTGTCCCGGTCGGCCGTGGCATCGAGCTGTGCTACGACGCGTTCGGTGACGCCGGGGCGCCCCCGGTCCTGCTGATCGCCGGCCTCGGACAGCAAAAGCACACCTGGCCAGAGGAAATCGCCACCACGCTTGCCGAGCGTGGATACCGGGTGATCCGGTTCGACAATCGCGACGTGGGCCGTTCGACCCACGCGAGCTTCCCCAAGCCGAAGCCGTTGGCGATCCTGCGGGGCGGCAGCGACAAGCGGCAGTACCACCTCGGCGACATGGCGCGCGACACCGTCGGTCTGCTGGACGCGCTCGGCTACCGCGACGCCCACCTCGTCGGCGTCTCGATGGGCGGGATGATCGCCCAGACCGTCGCCGCCCACCATCCGGGACGGGTGCGCACGCTCACGTCGATCATGTCGAACACCGGCGCGCCACGCATCGGCCGGCCGGCACCGTCGACGTGGTGGCGGATGGCGACCGCACGGCCACCGCGCAACCGGCTCGAGGCGATCGACGGCGCGGTGCGGGTATTCAGCCACATCGGGTCGCACGGCTTTCCGTTCGACGAGGGCTGGGTGCGCGAAAAGGCAGGCATCGCCTGGGACCGCGACCCGACCTCCGACGGCGTGACCCGGCAGCTGGCAGGCATCTTCGCCTCCGGCGACCGGACGACCGAACTGCGACAGATCGACGTGCCGACCCTGGTGATCCACGGCGACCGCGACCGGATGGTCCATCCGACGGGCGGCGCCGCCACCGCGCGGGCCATCCCCGGCGCGCGGTTGGAGACGATCGTCGGCATGGGCCACGACCTGCCGGCAGGCGCGTGGGACCGGATTCTCGACCTGATCACCCACCACCTCGACGGTGCAGCCGTCCCAACCGCCCGGTCAGAGGAGACACGATGAGCAAGTCAGCGGCAAACGTCATCAGCGGACGCACGGTGGTCATCACCGGTGCGGCGTCCGGTATCGGTCGGGCTCTGGCACAACGACTTTCAGCTCACGGATGTCCGGTCGCCATTGCCGACGTCGATGAGCGGGGGCTGAAGGAGACCGAGGCGACCGTCGGTGGGTCGACGCTGACCAAGGTACTCGACGTCCGGGATGCGCAGGCGCAGAACGCCTTCGCCGAAGAAGTCCGGGACTGGGCGCCCGCACCCTTGGGCGCGGTGTTCAACAACGCCGGCGTCGCCGTGTCCTCGAGCGTGCTGGACTCCGTGCCCGAGGATGACGACTGGTTGTGGGACATCAACTTTCACGGTGTCGTCAACGGCACCCGGGCATTCCTGCCGATTCTCGCCGCTCAGAACTCCGGAGCCATCGTGAACACCTCGAGCGTCTTCGGTCTGGTCGGCATGCCGAACCAGAGCGCGTATTGCTCGGCGAAGTTCGCGGTCCGTGGTTTCACCGACTCGCTCCGCCAGGAGTTGCGCGGCACCGGTGTTCGAGCCATCAATGTGCACCCCGGCGGCATCAACACCAACATCGTGCGCAACGCCCGCTTCCGCAAGGATCCGGACGGCCGCGGTCGCAGTCACGAACAGATGGTGCAGGAGTTCGCCGCCATCACCATGACCGAGCCCGCCAAGGCGGCGGAGATCATCCACCGGGGTGTGGAACAAGGCAAGGCGCGCATCCTCGTTGGACCCGACGCCCGCCTGTTCGACGCCCTGGCCCGGCTGGCGCCCACCCGCTACTTCGACGTCTTGAGCGTGTTCGAGTCGCGGCTGCGCGGGCGGGCTCGGGCGGACGTTGTCCAGCAGTCCACGGCGCCAACGGGATAACGCCACGGCGGCTAGTCGCGCTTGTGCTTTACCTGGTTGAACGGCACGCCACGGTCGGGGGCGTATTCACGTGGGAACCCCAGGATTCGTTCGCCGATGATGTTGCGCGCGATCTCGGTGGTCCCGCCGCCGAGCGACGCCGCCTGTCGTGACAGGAAGCGGTCACCGTGGCGTGACAGGCCCGTTGAATCGTCGACGACGCCGGCGCTGCCCGTGATCGCCAGCGCGGTGTCGAGCTCGAGGTGCGTGGTCTCGGCGTGGAAGATTCGGATGATCGAGCCGCCCGCCGGCGGCAACGAGCCATCGAGGACGGCGTGGTAGACGTGATCGATCAACTGCTCCTTGACGGCGCGACGGACCAGCGCCCGGCCCGCCATCTCCTGCACACGTTCGTTGTCGGCCTGCCCCGTCGCCGCCAGTAGCGCCGGGTAGTCGATGGGTTGCTCGTTCTCGCCCTCGGCACCGATGCCGCTGGCGAATTCGGAACCGCCGCCGACAGCACGCCGCTCGTGGTACATCTGCCTCGAGGCGACCGCCCACCCGTCGTTGACCTCACCGACCACGGCGTCGTCGCCCAGCTCGAGGCCGTCGAAGAACTCTTCGCAGAACTCGTTGCCGCCGTCGACCTGTTTGATCCGCCGCATGGTGATGCCGGGGCTCTTGATCGGCACCAGGAACATGGTGAGGCCCTCGTGTTTCGGCGCCTCCCAGTTGGTACGTGCCAGCAGGAGTCCGTAGTCGGCGGCGAATGCGCTGGTGCTCCACGTCTTCGCACCGTTGACGATCCACTTGTCGCCATGACGATCGGCCCGGGTAATGACGCCGGCCAGATCCGACCCGCCGCTTGGCTCGGACAACAACTGCACCAGGATCTCGTCGCCGCGTAGGGCTGCCCGAATGCGTTGCTGCTTCTGCTCTTCGGTGCCGGTATCCAGAAGTGTCGCCGCACAGATCGTGAACGTGGGCGTATTGAGGATCAACGGCATCTCGTAGTTGAGTGATTCGTTGTCGAAGGCCTTCTGGTACGCGTAAGGCAGCCCCAGCCCGCCGTACTCGCGAGGGAAGCAGATGCCGGCGAAGCCGCCGTCGTGGAGTTTCTTCTGAAGTTCGCGGGCCCGCAGCCAAGGCTCTTCCTCGCCGCGGTCGACGTCGGGCATGTTGTCAGGGTCGACGAGCGGCATGTTGTCGGCCAGCCAGTTGCGTGCCCGGGCGGCGAAGTCGTCGACCGGTTCCTCGGTACCGGTCCGCAGTGATGTCGTGTCGGTCACGAGGCGGACTCCAGTTCCTTGGTCAGCGCGTAGACGCGCAGGTTGTGCTCCTCGGGGGTGCCGAACATGGAGCGGTACAACGTAGTCCGCCGAAGGTAGAGGTGAAGGTCATGCTCCCAGGTCACGCCGATACCTCCGTGCAACTGGACGCAGTGCTGCAGCATCGGAGCGGCGTGCTCGCCAACGTACGATTTGGCGACGCTGACCGACATGTCGGCACCTGGTGCCCGGGCAGACACGTCGGCAACCGCGGCGCTCGTCGTTGCTCGGCACGCCTCGAGCCAGATCTTCATGTCCGCGAAGCGGTGTTTGAGTGCCTGGTAGGACGCCAGCGGCCGGCCGAACGAGTACCGATCGAGCGCCCACTGGATGGTGAAGTCCATGACCGTGTCGAGAATGCCGACGACTTCGGCGCACTGCAGGACCTGCGCTATCTGGCTCTGGCGTCCGATCAGGGCGGTGGTCTGTCCCGCCGTGCCAACCGCCGCGTCCTCGCCGACCTCCACGCCGTCGAAAGTCACTCGGGCATAACGCTTGATCAGGTCGAGCGACTTCTGCGTCTCGACGCTGACTCCTGGGGCATCGGCCGCAACGAGGAATTGGCGGACCGTGCCGTCGTACCGAGCGACGACCAGGAAGACGCCACTGTCCACCCCTGCCTCGACGCGGTCCTTGGCGCCGTCGATGCGGAAGCCGGAGGCCGTCCGGGTTGCCGTCACCGTTGTCTTCATCGGCGCCCACGGCTGCTGGGGATCGTAGACCGCCCAGGACGCGATGAGCTCACCGGACACCAGCGATTCGATGGTGGCCGAATGCCTTTCGGCGTCGTCGGCATCGACCAGGCCGGCGATCACCGTGCTCACCGGATGCAGCGGCCCAGGGGCCACCGTCCTGCCGATCTGCTCGGCGATGAGCGCGAGATCGGCCACCCCGTCACCTGAGACGCTGCCGCCACCGAGTTCCTCGGGGACCAACAGGCCGGCCCAGCCCAACTCGGCAGCGCGCCGCCACCAATCGGCCTCGAACGAGGTACCGGCGGCATGCAATTCGCGCACCCGACTCAGGGAGGCTTCCTTCTCCAGGAAGGCCTGCGCGGTCGATGCGAAGAGCAGCCGCTCCGGCGAGGAAACCTCCGTCACGATGCGGTCCTGCGCTCAGGTAAGGACGAGCGCGGGCACGTCGAGCTTGTGGACGATCTTGTTGGGGACCTTGAACAGGCCGATCATGTTGCCGCCCATGACCTTCCGCTGCCCTTCTACATCGAGGCCCTGAAGGTCATCGACCAGGTTGATCGGATCGGACATGCCTTCCGGATGTGGCCAATCGGATCCGAAGATAATCCGGTCGACACCGCACAGGTCGGCCATCTTGGCGAAGTCGTCCTCCCAGAACGGTGCGACATACACGCAGCGCTTGAACGCCTCGATCGGGTCCTCCGGGAACTCTTGCGGCATCTTCGAGTAGACGTCCTTGAATTGGTAGAACAGGTAAGGCACCCAGGATGCGCCGTTCTCGATTGAGAGCACGCGCAGATCCGGGTTGCGGGTCAGCGCGCCGTGGCAGACCAGAGCGGCCATGGTGTCCTCGATGGGCCGCTTGCCCATCGCGACCATCCGGAACGAGGTCGGCTTGAACGGCTGGAACTCGTCGCCGGGCTCCCAGTCGTTGAGGTACTCGCTGTAACCGCTGTCCGAGGCGTGCATCGACACCGGGATGCCGGCCTTGACGCACGCATCCCAGAACGGGTCGAACTCCGGCAGACCGAGCGAGCGGGTGCCGCGATACCCGGGCACCGGCGCGGGCCGGACCAGGACGGTCTTGGCGCCGCGCTCCAGGCACCATTCGAGTTCTTCGAGGGCGCGGTCGACGACGCCCAGATTGATGACCGGAGTGGAGAAGATGCGGTCCTCGTAGTTGAACTGCCAGGTCTCGTACATCCACTCGTTGAGCGCGTGGACGATGTCGAGGATCAGGTCGGGGTCGTCCTTGAGTCGCTCCTCGACGAGGCTGGCCAGCGTCGGGAACATCAACGTGTAGTCAAGGCCGAGGCTGTCCATGACCTCGAGGCGTGCCGCCGGGTTGCGGAACGCGGGGATGGCCTTCATCGGCTTGCCCATCACCTCGCGGAAGGTCTTGCCGCCGCTGCCATGCCGGAAGTACTCCTCCTGGGCGCCGGGCCGCGCGACCACCTCGAACGTCGGATTGGGGATGTAGTCGCTGACCACGTTGCGAACCATGATCTTGGTGCGGCCGCGGACGTCGATGTAGTCGATGACGCCCTTGCGCTTGTCCGGCAGGAATTGCGTCAGCGCTTCCTTGGGCTCGTAGAAGTGATTGTCGGCGTCGAACACCGGATAAGACAGGTCGCGTGATGGCATTTCCGCCTCCTGGAAGTCTTGCAATCGGGAAGTGGTAATGACGTTACCACGTCTGGTACGGCGACGACACCACCCTGGGCCGAAGGGCCGAGGGAGGAGTGATTTCGCAGCTCAGGGGCAGTTGAACGTCACTTCGCGAGCGCGCGGATGCAGAACGTGAAGATGTGCCAAGCTTCGATGGGCACCCCGTTCAGTTCGGCTCCCAGCACGCGCAGCCGCATCGCGCCGAGCACGGTCTGCATGATCAACGCCGCGGTGGTGTTCACGTCCACCTCGTCGGAGAAGGTGCCCTCCCCGATGCCCCGGTTGATGATGTCGCCGATGAGCTCGTGCAGTGGGGCCAACACGCGGGCGTATTCGCGGGGCAGCGTCTCGGCGAGGTGGTCGTTGTAGAAGGTCAGGCCACGGTTGATGCTGTCCTGCTTCGACGTCGACGCCGGTGCGCTGATCCGCTCGATCAGCCGCTGCAGCGCCGCCGTGGCGTCCAGGTCATCCGTGGCCTCCCGCCAACTCAGCGTGGACTCCGCCATGATCTTGTCGATGAGCGCTAGCAGCAACTCGTCCTTGGTGGAGAAGTGCTGGTAGAACGATCGCAACGAGGTCTTGGAACGTTCCACCACCTCGAGCACCGTGAAGTCGGTGCGCCCGGTCTCGCCGAGGATCGCCAAGGCCGACCTCATGAACCGGGTGGCACGGGACTCCTCGTCGACCGTGCCGGCGTCCACGGCACCGGCCGTCGACCGTTCGGTCGGCTTTGCCATGAGAATGACGTTACCGTCTTTGCAGAAGCTGTGGTGAACTTGCCGCGACCACATCACGATTCGTCACCCACCAGGAGGTTCGAGCACCATGACCACGGAATCCGCCCAGTTTCAGTGGACCGTCGACGCCCTGCTCGACCTGTTCGACGTGCAACCCGACGGAACCGACCGGTTCATCGGCCAGACCGGCATCGCGGGCGCCGACGAGCGTCAGGTCGTGGAGGGCACACAGGTGTTGGCGCAGGCGATCGTCGCCGTGGCCAAGCGCTTTGGCGAGAAGTCGGTGCGGTCGGCCTACGCGGTGTTCGCGCGCGCCGTCGTCGTGGGTCCGCCGGTCGAATTCACCATCGACGTGGTCGCCGAGGGCCGCACGACCGCGACCGCGGTGGTGTCGGTCACGCAGAACGGGAAGCGCTGCATCACCGTGACGGCGTTCACCGACGTCCCGTCGGGTGACGTCATCCGCCACCACCTTCCGCGGCCCGACGTGGCCGCACCCGCCGACGCGAACGACGCCGACATGCCGATGGCCGGACGGCAGCTACGCCTGGTCGACGTCGCCGACGTCAATAGCCCGGACGAGGTGGGCCCGCCGGAGTTGTTCGCCGGGTTGCACTACGACCCGATTCCGGCACGTGACGATCTGGGCAAGGCGTTGGTCGCGTACTTCACCGGCCACCTTGGTATTTCGACGACGATGCGGGCACACGACGACATCGGCACCAGCCAGGCGCACCTGACCGTGTCCACCGCGCCGATGACGATTTCAGTGAGCTTCCACGAGCCCTTCGCGTGGGACGGCTGGATTCTCTACGCCCACGAGAGCACGCAGGTGGGTGCGGGCATGTCGTACGTGCGCGGCACCGTGCACACCGAGGCGGGCGAGCTCATCGCCTCGTTCGCGCAGGACGCCATGATCCGTCCGCTGCGCACCACCGACACCTCGATCGACGCGTCGGCCCGGCTGTAGCTCAGATCTTCAGATAGCCCTTGTCCGCGGGGATCTGAGCCGCGGTCACCAACGATGACCCGTCGCCGGCCAGCCACACGACGATGTCGGAGATGAGGTCGGGGGCGGCCAGCGAGTCGGTCGGCAGCGCGCCGGGGGAGTAGGAGTGGATGTAGTGCGGGTGGTCCTGGAAGACCTTGTACATCGACAGATCGTTGCCCATCGGGGTGTCGGTGCCGTACGGGTGAACGGAGTTGACCCGGATCCCGAACTCGCCCAGTTCGACCGCCAGTGAGTTGGTCAATCCGACGACGCCGAACTTGCTGGCGCAGTAGTGCCCGCAGCCCGGCACGGCCTTGATGCCCGCCGCCGAACTGATGGTGATGATCGATCCGCCGTTGCCCGCCTTGATCATCTGCGGCACCGCCGCCTTGATGGTGTGCCACAGGCCGGTCAGGTTGGTGTCCAGGGTTTCCTGCCATTGCTCGGCCGAGATCTCCCACAGCCGGCCCCAATTCAGCACTCCGGCGTTGGCGACCACGATGTCGAGGCGGCCGAACTGCTCGATTGCGTCGGCGATCACCCGCTGCTGCCCGGCGGCGTCGCGCACGTCGACTTCCCTGGCGAGGATCTTGCGCCCCTCGCCTTCGACGAGGTTCACCGTCTCGGCGAGGTCCTCGGGCGTCGCAGGCTCATAGCCGTTGTGCGTGGCGACCGGTGCGCAGGCGTCGATCGCGACGACGTCCGCGCCGGCGCGCGCCAGCCGCACGCAGTGCGAACGGCCCTGCCCACGAGCCGCTCCTGTCACGTAGGCGACGCGTCCGGCCAGCGGGGTGTCGTTGTCGGTCATGCGGGTTGCTCCTTTGGTAGCGGTGCGGGTGTCGTGTGCACCGTCCTGCGGGTGAACTCGTAGTCGGCGAGCGGGGAACGGCGGGCGAATCGCCTTGATGCGGTGATGGTCTGGGGCCGGTGGCCCGTTGCGTGTCCCAGCGAACGGACACGACGTCGGTCGCGGTGAAGCATCGCTCCGGTCGGTGAACCCGCCCCAGGCGCGCGTTTCGCGGTCAATCCCGTGGGTCGACGTCCCACGCGTGGTGAACGATGTCGTGCAGGTGGTAGACCGCGATCGACGCGACGGTGAACTCGCTGCCGTTGCTGCGCAGTCCTCGGCGCGACCAGGCGCCGTCGGGCACCGTCGCATAGGTGTCGGCGACGGCGTCGGCGGCTGCGGCGAGTTCAGCGGCGACGGTGTCGGGCTGCTGGGAGGCGTAGTCGTCGGCCACGGCGGTCTCGTCCTGATCCCAGTTGGGGAAACGAGGTGCGTCCTCGCCGAGCATGAGGCGCACCCGACGATCGAAGATCCGGTGTACGTCGCGCACGTGGCAGCCGTACTCCAGGACCGACCACACTCCTTGCCGCGGTCGGTCGGCCACCCCGGGGCGCGCCAGCCGGGTCAGCCAGTCCGCCGCGTCGCCGCGGATGCGTCCGGCGACGTCGGTCGCGTGCACGGCCGCGGCGTCGAAGCCGCACTCCGGGCAGGGGCGGCCCAGGACCCAGGTCCAGTCCTTGCCGTCGGGTTCGACGTCCTCGCTTGGAGTCATCGCGGCGCGCGCGTGACGCTCACCCGAGGGCGCCGGCGGAGAACGTGTCGCACTTGTTGGGATCGCCCGTCTGGTACCCGGTGGTGAACCACTTCTGCCGCTCGGCCGACGAACCATGTGTCCACGACTCGGGGTTCACCCGGCCCGTCGATGACTGCTGGATCCGGTCGTCGCCGACCGAGGACGCCGCCGACAGGGCGTCGGCGATGTCCTTGTCCGACAGCGGTTCCAGGAACGTCACGCCGGTCCCTTCCTGCTTGGTGATCGCGGCGTAGTGTGCCCACACGCCTGCGTAGCAGTCGGCCTGCAGTTCGGTGCGCACGCCGTTGCCCTCGGAGCCGCCGGGCCCCTGCTGCGCCCGGCCGAGGACGCCGAGCAGGTTCTGCACGTGGTGGCCGAACTCGTGGGCCACGACGTACTCCTGCGCCAACGGCCCACCGCTGGAACCGAACTGGTCGACGAGTACCTGGAAGAACGAGGTGTCGAAGTAGGCGGTCTGGTCGACCGGGCAGTAGAACGGGCCGACGTCCGTCGTCGCCGGTCCGCACCCGGTGTTCACCTGCTGGCTGAACAACTGCACCTTCGGCCGGGTGTAGCCCTTCAACAGCTGGGACCACACTCCGTCGACGGAGTTGCCGGTGGCCACGACGCGGCACTGCACGATGGTGTTGGCGTCCTCGCCGGTCTTGCACTGGCTCAGATCGAAGCCCGGCGATTCGACACCCTGGGAGTCGTATTCGCTGGTGCCACCCTGAGGGAGCACCGTGCTGGGGTCGACCCCGAGGAACAGCGCGACGACGACGATCAACAGCCCGCCGAGTCCGCCACCGACTGCGATGCGGCGGCCACCGCCACCGCCGCCACCGCTGCTCGACGTGGTGCTCGTGTCGATCTGCATACCCTCGTTGAAGGTCATCACACCGCTCCGTCCGCGTCTGTCGGCACTGTGCCGGAAGGCTGGGCGCCAGTCGGTGTTCAGCTTTCCACACTACGATTCAGCCGTGGCCGACGTTGCCGAACTCTCGACCATCGCGCGCACCTCCCACGGGCGGCTGCGAGGCACGACGGAAGGCGGCGTCAACGTATGGCGCGGCGTTGCCTACGCAGAGCAGCCCGTCGGTGACCGGCGGTTCCTCGCGCCTTCGGCGCCGCAGCCGTGGCGGGGAGTGCGCGACGCCGTCGAGCACGGGCCGTTGCCTCCGCAGGGCCGGTCCTTCGTCGGGGGAGGACGCGATGATCCGAAGATCCGCGACGAGGCGTGCCTGACCGTCACCGTGTGGTCTCCTGACCCGAGCGGCTCGCTGCCCGTGATGGTATGGATTCCCGGCGGCGCCTTCGTCTACGGCGCGGGTCAGTTGCAGCTCTACAACGGCTCGCGGCTGGCCCGCAACGGCAACGTCGTGGTGGTCAACGTGACCTACCGGCTCGGTGTGTTCGGCGGTTTCGAGTTGGGTGACCTGGGCGACGGGTTCGACGACAACCTGTGCCTGCGGGATCAGCTTGCGGCGTTGGCCTGGGTGCGCGACAACATCTCCGCATTCGGCGGCGACCCCGAACAGGTCACGGTGTTCGGTGAATCAGCCGGTGCGACATCGGTGTTGGCGTTGCTGGCGAGCCCGGCGGCCGACGGCCTGTTCATCCGCGCGATCGCCCAGAGTCCGGCGCTGCCGCTGATCGCCGACCGCGAGACCCGGGCCCGTCGGGCCCGCAGCTTCGTGGAGCAGCTCGGCGTTGGCGTTGACGAGATCAAGGCACTGCCGCAACGCCCGCTGCGTCGTGCCGCGGGTGTGCTGCAGTCCGAGAGTGCGGCCGACAGCCCGAAGCTGGCCTACGGGCTGACGCACGGGGTCGACCTGCTGCCGCGCCACCCGATCGAGGCGGCGCGCGCGGGCGCGGTGTCGGGGGTTCCGCTGATCATCGGCACCAACACCCACGAGGCGTCGATGTTCGCGTGGGTCAAGCCGCCGATGTTGCCGACGACGCGGGAGAGCATCGACGCCTACTTCGACCGCACGGCTCCGGAGGCCAGAGCACGCGTGCTGGCCGCCTACCCGGACTATCCGCGGCGCCGCGCGCTGGTGGCCGTTGGATCCGACGCGATGTTCTGTGCGCCCGCGTGGGCGTTCGCCGATGCATACAGCGCGCACGCCCCGACGTATGTGTATCGGTTCGACCACGCGGCCTGGAGCCTGCGCGCGTTGGGGTTGGGCGCGACGCACGGCAGCGAGATCGTGCACGTTCAACACAGCTATTCGTCGTACCTGGGACGCAAGATTCACCCGCTGGGTCGCCGGGTGCAGCCCTCGGTCGGCAGGCGGATGCAGCGCACCTGGTTGAACTTCGCCACCGGCGAGCTGGGGCCGGACTGGCCGCGCTACGACGCGCAGCAGCGCCGGACCCGCGTCATTCGCTCGACCCGCGACGACACCGTGGCCGATCCCGACGCCGTCAGGCGTTTGGCGTGGGCGGGTCTGTATTGACCGGACCGCTGGTGGCGTAACGCTCGTCGCTGTAACGCCGCAGGTTGTGCAGGAAGCGCTGGAACACCCGACCCATCACCGGTTGTCCCAAGGTCATGCCGAGCCGCCCGGCCACCCCGTTGGGCTTCATCGCCATCACCCAGGTCAGATGGCAGCCGTCGGCCGTCTGCACCACCCGGTAGTCCTCGGCGAACGCGGAGATGGCGTTCGACGTGCTCTGGTTGAACCGGAAGGCCATGTGGGAGAACGGCTCCCACGCGATGAACTCCTCGTCGCCGACGATGGCGCCGCGCATGCTGACGGTACGGGTGGTGCCGACGCCGCGCGGCTCGGGGCTGGTCCAGACCACCTTGGTGATCGCCGTCGCCCAATGCGGCCACGACTCGGCGTCCGCGAGCACCTCGAACAGCTGCTCGGGGGTGATGGCGAGATCGACGGTGCTGACGAACCGGAATGGCGCACTGGCGATGAAGTCGAGATCGACGCGTTCGCACGGATAGGTCTTGGGATTGGACGTCTTCGGATTGGACGTCTTGTGATTGGACTCAGCCATGGGTACACACTGTAGGCCGAGGTGTCTACTCGTTGGGCTCAGCCCGGTCCGTCACTGGCGGCGGCCAGCAGCGGCACCACCAGGTCGCTGATGGGCGTGGCCAGCCCGTGGCAGACGGCCTTGCGCGCCACGACGCCGTTGCGGACGTCCCACTCCAGCGGTCTGCCGTGTTCGCGGTCGGTCAGGATCGACGTCGTCAGGTCCTCGGGCACTCCGCTGAACAAGCGGATGATCTCCTCGATCACGTCGTCGTCGAGCTTCGCGCCTTCCGCCCGCGCCACCGCGAGGCATTCGGCGAGGTAGTCCCTGGCCACGCGGGCCACGTCGTCGCGGCGGAACATCCCCGACCTCCGACCGGTCAGCACCATGAGGCCGGCCACGGCGTTGGTCAGCAGTTTGTGCCAGGCGGCAGTGACGAAGTCGGGATCGGTGTCGACGAACAGGCGCGGACTGCGCAGGGTTTCGGCAAGGCCCCTCGCGGCCGGGTCATCGGGCAGCACCAACCGCCCCGGGCTGCGCAGCCGCACCCAGCCCTCGGGGTGCGGCTCGGCGGAGAGCCACACCGCGGCAGGCACCACCGTCGACGATGGGCAGTACCTGCCTACCCGTTCGACCTGCTCGACACCGTTCTGCAAGGCGCACACCACGGTGTTCTCGTCGCACAGCCGCGCGAGCCACGCGGCGGCGGCCTCAGTCTGGGTGTCCTTGACCGCGAGCAGCACCACGTCGAAGGGTTCGGTGATGGTTTCGGGGTTGGTGCGCACGGGGCCCGGCACCACGATCGAATCCCCATCGTCGCTCCTGACTTCGATGAAGTCGCGAGGAGTGCGTCCGTACAGGGTGACGGGGTGTCCGGCCGCGTACGCCAGCGCGGCGACGGTCGAACCGATGGCGCCGGGGCCGACGAGTGCGATGCTGCTGACATCACGGTCTTCGCGCGAGCGCTCATCCACATCGCCAAATTACCGGCAGAACCTGCCCTCTAGACTGGTCAGTCGGTCCACCCACCATTCGAGGAGTCTTCGTGTTGCGCAGCCATGCCGCCGGTTCGTTGCGGTCCACCGACGCCGGCCAGAAGGTGACGTTGGCCGGTTGGGTGGCCCGTCGGCGTGACCACGGCGGCGTCATCTTCATCGATCTCCGCGACGCGTCCGGCGTGGCACAGGTGGTGTTCCGCGACGCCGACGTCCTCGAGCAGGCGCACCGGCTGCGCGCCGAATTCTGCATCGCCGTGGAGGGCGTCGTCGAGGCCAGGCCCGAGGGCAACGCCAACGCGGAGATCGCCACCGGCGACATCGAGGTCAACGCGACCTCGCTGACGGTGCTTGGCGAGAGCGCGCCGCTGCCGTTCCAACTCGACGAGACCGCGGGCGAGGAAGCCAGGCTCAGGTACCGATACCTCGATCTGCGTCGCGAAGGCCCGGGCAACGCAATCCGGTTGCGCTCCAAGGTGAACGCAGCGGCGCGCGACGTGCTTGCCGGCCACGACTTCATCGAGATCGAGACGCCGACGCTGACCCGCTCCACGCCCGAGGGGGCCCGCGACTTCCTGGTGCCCGCGCGCCTGCAGCCCGGCTCGTTCTATGCGCTGCCACAGAGCCCGCAGCTGTTCAAGCAGCTGCTGATGGTGGCGGGCATGGAGCGCTACTACCAGATCGCGCGCTGCTACCGCGACGAGGACTTCCGCGCCGACCGCCAGCCCGAGTTCACCCAGCTGGACATGGAGATGAGCTTCGTCGACGCCGACGACGTCATCGCCGTATCCGAGCAGGTGCTCAAGGCGGTGTGGGCGTTGATCGGTTACGACCTTCCGTTGCCGATCCCACGGATCGACTATGCCGAGGCGATGCGACGGTTCGGCTCCGACAAGCCCGACCTCCGGTTCGGCGTCGAACTCGTCGAGTGCACGGAGTACTTCTCCGACACCACGTTTCGGGTGTTCCAGGCGCCGTACGTCGGCGCGGTCGTCATGCCGGGTGGGGCGTCGCAGCCTCGGCGCACCCTGGACGGCTGGCAGGAGTTCGCCAAGCAGCGCGGTCACAAGGGGCTGGCCTACGTGCTCGTCGCCGAGGACGGCACGCTCGGTGGGCCGGTCGCCAAGAACTTGACCGACGCCGAGCGCGACGGCCTCACTGCGCACGTCGGCGCGAAGCCGGGGGACTGCATCTTCTTCGCCGCCGGAACAGCCAAGGCGGGGCGTGCCCTGCTCGGCGCCACCCGCATCGAGGTCGCCAAGCGGCTGGACATGATCGACCCGGCGGCGTGGGCGTTCACCTGGGTGGTGGACTGGCCACTGTTCGAGCCGACGGACGAGGTCACCGCGGCCGGTGACGTCGTGCTGGGCTCAGGGGCGTGGACGGCGGTGCACCACGCGTTCACGTCGCCGCAGCCCGAGTCGGAGGACACGTTCGACACCGATCCGAGCAGCGCGCTGGCCAACGCCTACGACATCGTCTGCAACGGCAACGAGATCGGCGGCGGGTCGATCCGCATCCACCGTCGCGACGTCCAGGAACGCGTCTTCGCGATGATGGGCATCGACCACGACGAAGCCCAGGACAAATTCGGATTCCTGCTGGACGCGTTCACCTTTGGCGCGCCGCCGCACGGGGGCATCGCGTTCGGCTGGGACCGCATCACCGCGCTGCTCGCCGGCGTCGACTCCATCCGCGAGGTGATCGCCTTCCCGAAGTCCGGCGGCGGCGTGGATCCGTTGACCGATGCGCCCGCGCCGATCACTCCGCAGCAGCGCAAGGAATCCGGAATAGACGCCAAGCCGGCGAAGCTTGAAGGGTCATGACTGAATTGACAGAAGACCCCGCGTCCTGGCACGCGTGGAACAAGACCATCGTCGAGGAGTTCCGGGCCAACGAAGGCAAGGTGGGCGGCCAGTTCGAGGGCGCGACCCTATTGCTGCTGCACACCACGGGCGCCAAGTCCGGCCAGCCACGGATGGCGCCGCTGGCCTACCTGACGATCGACGGCAAGACGATCATCATCGGCTCCAAGGGAGGTCTGCCCACCAACCCCGACTGGGTGCACAACCTGCGGGCCAACCCGGCCGCGCACATCGAAGTCGGTGCCGACGCCTACGACGTGACCGCGCGTGAGTTGCCGCTCGACGAGCGCGAGGCCATCTTCGCCAAAGTGGTCGCTGCGGCGCCGCCCTTCGGCGAGTACCAAGCCAAGACCAGCCGGGTCATTCCGCTGTTCGAGGTCACCCGCGCCTGACCGTTGCGCCTGACCTTCTCGCCGAAATAGCATTCCCTGTCGTTGAATGTCGCGTTCAACGACAGGGAATGCTATTTCGTCGCAACCGGCCGGTCAGGCGAGCCGCTCGATGATGGTGGCGTTGGCCATGCCGCCGCCCTCGCACATGGTCTGCAGCGCGTAGCGGCCGTCCCGTTGTTCGAGCGCGTTCACCAGCGTGGTCATGATGCGTGCTCCGCTGGCACCCAACGGGTGACCGATCGCGATCGCGCCGCCGTTGACGTTGGTCCTGGCGAGTAAATCGGAAGCCGGCGCGCCCTTCAATTCCTTGGCCCATGCCAGCACCACCGGGGCGAACGCCTCATTGACCTCGAACAGGTCGATGTCGGCCAGTGTCAGGCCGGCGCGGGCCAGCACCTTCTCGGTAGCGGGGATGACGCCGGTCAGCATGTACAGCGGATCGGACCCCACCACCGTCATGGTGTGGATGCGGGCCAACGGCTTCAGGCCCAGGCTGCGGGCTACCGCGCCGCTGGTGATCATCACCGCGGCGCTGCCGTCGGACAGTGGGGAGGAGTTGCCGGGCGTGATCTCCCAGTTGATCTGCGGGAAGCGGGCCGAGTACGCCTCGTTGTAGAACGCGGGCCGCAGGCCGGCCAGCGTCTCGACCGTGGTGCCGGGGCGGATGATCTCGTCGGTCGACAGCCCCGCGATCGGAGCCAGCTCGTTGTCGAACAGCCCCTCCTTGGTCGCGCGGGCGGCCTTCTCGTGGCTGCTCGCGGAGAACTCGTCGAGCTCGGTGCGCGACAGCCCCCACTTGGCGGCGATCAGCTCGGCGCTAATGCCCTGCGGGACAAGACCCTCGGAGTAGCGCTCGGCGAATGCCTTGCCGAACGGGTCGCTGCCCGGCAGCACCGAGCTGCCCATCGGCACCCGCGACATGGACTCGACGCCCGCGGCGATCACGATGTCGTAGGACCCCGCGAGCACGCCCTGGGCGGCGAAGGAGATTGCCTGCTGGCTGCTTCCGCACTGCCGGTCCACGGTGGTACCGGGCACGGTCTCCGGGAAGCCGGCGGCGAGCACCGAGTTGCGGGCGATGTTGAGGGACTGGTCGCCAACTTGGGTCACGGCGCCTGCGATGACGTCGTCGACCTTGACGGGATCGATCCCGGTGCGGGCGACGACCTCGCGCAGGCTGTGGGCGAGCAGATCAGTCGGGAGGACGTCGTGCAGCGCTCCGCTGGCCTTGCCCTTTCCCACCGGTGTACGTACGGCGCCGACGATGACGGCGTCGCGGTCCGAATATGCGGCCATTTGGTCCTCCTGAACTCGTCGCTGAGTACTGCTCTCTATACTTAGATGTAACACCTAGGTCTAGTGACAACAACCCAGCGATGGAGTGATGTACATGACAGTCCTGCAGGGCGGTCTCGCCGAACGAGACACCTGGTCCGCGGTGGGCCATTGCCCGATCGAGAAGACGATGGCTCTGGTGGGGACTAAATCGGCGATGTTGATCATGCGTGAGGCGTACTACGGCACCACGCGGTTCGACGACTTCGCCCGCCGCGTCGGTATCACCAAGGCGGCCACGTCGGCAAGGCTGTCGGAACTCGTGGACGACGGCCTGCTCGCGAAGCGGCCGTACCGCGAGCCCGGCCAACGCAGCCGCGACGAATACGTGCTCACCGACGCGGGCACCGAACTGATGCCGGTGGTCTGGGCCATGTTCGAGTGGGGTCGCAAGCACCTCCACGACAGCCACCTGCGACTGACCCACCTCGAGTGCGGCGCCGATGCGACCGTCGAGATCCGGTGCGCCGAGGGCCACCAGGTCCCCGCCGACGAGTTGGGCGTGCGACTGGTCAGGAGGACTCGCCCAAAAACTTCCTGACCAAAGTCTTCGGCGCCTGGGCCAGCCAGGCGTCGGTGACCAATTCCGTCAGCTCGGGCACGCCGATCTCAGCCAGCCGCACCAGAACCATCGGGTAGCCGTCGAAGTGCGGGGTGGTGAAGTACACCGTCGGGTCGTCGGCGATCAGCGCGAACTTCACGCCCTCGTCGGCCACCCGCGCGCCCAGGACGTCGCCGTTCGGCGCATCGTCGCCGAGCGCTTCGTAATCCGCCTTGCGCAGCGGTCGTTCCCACACCATCAACTTCTTGCGCACTCGCCACGTGCGCGGCGACGCCTCGGTGGTCTCCGCGAGCTCACCGACGATCCGGGCGACGTCGTCCCAGCTGGCCACTAAAAGTGGTGGTCGTGGATCTGCGTCGACTCCGGCGGTGATTCCGACGTCAGATCGATGCCGTGGACATCCTTCACCCGCCCGCGGAACCACTCACTGAAGACATCGTCGGATGACGTGATGCCCTCCATGGCGGCCGGTATGTCATCGGCCTCCAAGAAGACGACGTCGACAGTCCCGTCAGGCGTCACCTGCTGCCAACACGCATGCCGGGACACCCCGTGCTTCTTCCAGACCGATTCGTATTCTTCCCGGCGGGGACCGTCCATCTCATCCATCCAGTCACGGTCAGCCTGCTCCTTGCCAGGCAGGACCGGAACCACAAAGCCAATTGCAGTCATGATTACCTCCTAGGGTGGTGTATTGGGCGAGCGTATGCCCGTCACCGACGGCTCGGGACGGTATTTGCACTGCCCATCCGAGTGCGGCTGACGCACCTCGACTGCGGGGCCGAGGCTACCGTCGAGATCCGTTGCGCGGAGGGCCACCAGGTGCCCGCCGACGAGTTGGGCGTGCGTCTGATCAGGCGGCCTCGGCCCGAAACTTCGTGACCCGGCGACGGGTCAGGCCAGCTGCTCGCGAAACTTCCGGGCCTGCGACATCAGCTCCTCCACCCGCGAGCGCTGCGCCCTGTTCTCGAAGACGCCGTCGCGCTTGAAGTACGTACCCACGATCGCGCCGTCGGCGATGTCGAGTTGGGCGGCCACGTTCTCGGCCCGCACCCCCGTGTTCACGAACACCGGCACGGCGCCCGCGGCCGACTTCACCACGCGCAGCGCGTCGGAGTCCGTCGGCGAGCCTGCGGTCGCTCCGGACACGCAGATCGCGTCGGGCAGCGTTGCGAAGACCGTCGTGCGGGTGATGGACTCGAGATCACGGCCGGCCAGATAGGTGGCGGACTCGGGGACGATGTTGAAGAACAACTTCACGTCCGAACCCCCGACGCGGGCCCGGTGGCGGGCCACCTCGCCGACGTTCGTGTCCCACAGGCCGAAGTCGCTGGCGTACACCCCGGTGAAGATCTCGCGGACGAACTTCGCGCCCGTGGCGACCGCGAGGTCGATCGACGCGCGACCGTCCCACAGCACGTTCACGCCGTAGGGTACCTGGAGTTCGGGTAGCAGTTCGCCG
>Ga0193743_1000553_pt1 | contig 29257 bp, 26 predicted proteins | sample L2c2metaG_FD_143038 | JGI IMG/M metagenome (GOLD analysis project Ga0193743, IMG submission 143038) | Soil microbial communities from a riparian zone of the East river system, Colorado, United States - L2c2 | ecosystem: Environmental > Terrestrial > Soil > Riparian zone | place: USA: East River...
CATGCCCGGTGTCGCAGAGGCAGGACTTCGCGAGCATTGGACGATCTATCGAGCGATCAAGAGCCACAACGCAGAGAAGGCAAGGATGGCCATGCGGTCACACATTGAAAGCGCCGAACGGAACGCTCGCATCCTGCAGGCTGACTTGGTCGACGTAGAGTTGAACTCCGTACCTTCCCCAGAATCAGGAGCTTGAAAGCTGGCACTGTGGCCCGCTGGCAAAAGATGTAAAGCACGAACAAATCGCATGGGCGCGCCTCTAAATCTTATTTATGCTACAATATGACTAATCCGCAGACCGGTCCTAAATCTGATAGATAGGTCACTTCGAAAGATGAAAATAAATCCTGATAAGTGTGTTGCCTGCGGTAACTGTACCTACGTGTGCCCGATGGGAGCTATTTATATTGATCCCATTATTAAGCGTGCCACCATTGATCGAGACGAATGCGTAGAGTGCTACGCCTGCTACAACGGGCTCAGCACCGAGCACCTGAATCCCCCTCTCGTGCGCATGGTCCGGAAGTTCTTCCAGATAGGTCGGTTAAGGTTCGATCCCGAACCGGATGTATGTCCTACCGCCGCTTTTGAACCAGATGCCCTTCAATGGCCTCGGGTGGTGCGGCGTGCGTTCTCTGACCCTCGGGCCACGCACGAATCGACGGGTGTGCAGGGCCGCGGCACTGAAGAGGTCAAAACGAACGACGTCACACTGCGAGTACAGCGGGGTGAGGTGGGCTTCACAATCGAGTTCGGAAGACCTGGTGTCGGTGTTTGGCTTCGCGACATTCAGAAGATGACCTGGGCGCTGGCAAAGGCAGGAGTAGCCTTCGAGAAAAAAAATCCTTTTACCTTGCTCATGACGGATGTCACGACAGGCACGATTCGCGGAGATGTCCTGAATGAGAAGGTGCTCTCAGCGATCGTCGAAATAAAGGTAGGGGTCGAACGCACGGAAGAGATTATTAAGCTAGTGCACGAAGTCGAGAAAGAAGTCGAAACTGTTATCTCTCTCGGCGTCGGCACCCGTTGCGACGAACAAGGCGAAGAGAACGTCGTCGCTCCCATCCTGGAGCGCCTCGGGTATAGGCTCGAGCGTGCTAAGACGAACGTAGGGCTGGGCAGAGTTACAAATTCTGTGGAGAACTAAGGAGAAGCCGGACGGCGGAATTCAATGACCAATACTCTACATCGTTATGGTAGTGCCGAGAGTTTTCAAAACGACTTTATCGTGTTTGCCAGTCCTGCAAACGGAAAAAATGAAATTGGAAGCATTCCCAAACTGAAGAAATTCCTTGAAATGGCCTTGCCGTTTAAGCCTGTAAATATTGGCGATCCGGTTCACGGTGGTGCACTGCGGCCAGAACGAGGCTTGAATACTGCGGCAAATTGGAAGCGCGATAAGACACCGGACCTGCGTGCCGTTATCGATGGCATTGATGAACCTGCCTCCGTAGTAGCCATCTTCGACAACCTGAAGGCTGCTGAAGAGTTCCTTAGTGTCGTAGTTGAAGCCGATCTGGGCCTGTCTGTGAATATCTCCGCTTCCATCGAGGGAGCTCAACAGTGCTGCCGATTCGCCGGAATCCCTCGCCACAGCGTCGGCTATTCGCTCGGCTTCGAAGGAAAGACCGAGAAGTTACCTAACACCCAGATGCTTACCCTGACAACGATGTGTGGACACGGGATGATCTCATCAAGTCTTGCCAAGAAGATGATCGACTGGGTAAAGGAAGGTCGACGCACTCCAGAGGAAGCTGTCACCTATATGGCTCGGTTCTGTTCCTGCGGCGTGTTTAATCCGCTGCGGGCAAAGCATATCCTTGAAGACGCACGAAAAAAAATGGAATAAGCAGGCAAACAAACCAAAGTAGTTGCTCGATAGGTACTGGATTTGCCCGATCTTCTTTTCTACATAAGCTATCTATCATCGTGTAGGTGAACCGAGCTTTCGTACGAACGCCCTCTGGAGCCAAAGTTGGAGCTACAGAAAAATATTGGCAGATCGAATGCTCCAGTGCGTCCTACACGGGCGCGCCATGTAGTTCTGGCGCTCATCGTCTGTGTCTACGTCATTACCTACATGGATCGAGTGAATATCTCATCGGCAATGCCGATCCTCCAGCGCGATCTGGGGTTATCCATTGTGACTGTAGGATGGATCTTTAGTTCTTTTCGATGGGGATATGCACTTTTTCAAATTCCTGGAGGGTGGTTCGGTGACAGAATCGGGCCCAGACGAGCACTCGCATTTGTCGTGTGCTGGTGGTCGCTCTTTACCTCTGTCACCGCACTTGCCTGGAGCGCGACATCTATCGGCTTTTGCCGATTTCTCTTTGGCGTAGGCGAGGCTGGAGCCTTTCCTATCGCAACGCGTTCGTTATCCCATTGGATGCCTGCGGAAGAACGTGGTTTCGCGCAGGGCCTACCTCATGCTGCCTCGAGATTGGGAGCCGCCTTGACGCCCCCGCTAGTCGTCATTCTCATGATGCACTTTGGCTGGCGGATGCCATTCTTCCTCTTCGGATTGCTCGGGCTCGCCTGGTCGGCGGTGTGGTACTTCTACTACCGGGATAGACCGGCGGAGCATCAAGGGGTCAACGCGGCGGAGCTACAAATCATCCAGCGATCCGCTTGTTCTCCTGATGCCCCCTCCAAAACCGTGCCGTGGCGACTCATCTTGACGAACCGAACGGTTTGGATGCTTTCACTCATGTATTTTTGCTACGGATATAGCATCGACATCTACTTGGATTGGTTTCCAAAATATCTTTATGACGCACGAGGCCTCGATCTTAAAAGGATGGGCCTCTACGCCAGCCTTCCATTTATTGCAGGTGCGGCAGGGGATGTACTAGGGGGCTGGTTCTCTGATCGATGGGCAGCACGTACCGGAAATCTCAAAGCAGCACGCCGTGTGATAGCTGCACTTGGGTTTTTGATAGCCACTGGCGCTATTCTGTCAGCTACGTTTGCTACGCATACAACTACGTCGGTCCTTTACTCGTGCTTGGCTGTCTTTGGTTTGGAACTTACTGTTGGTGTAGCGTGGGCCATTCCGCTTGATATTGGCGGAAATTACGCTGGCTCCATAGCCTCTATCATGAATACCTTCGGAAATTTAGGCAGCGCCATCTCCCCCGCCCTGCTAGGTTATTTAGTCCGCCTCTACAGCTGGAATGTCCCATTCGTCTTATCTTCCATTCTTTGCATAGTAGCAATATTGTTTTGCTTCAAGATTGATCCCACCTGTAGTGTGGCAATCGATAAGCCATTGCAACCGGAAGCCATATCGTTGTAACTCTGGTCTAACTGCAAACATTTTACGAATAAGTGGATCCAGCGATTGCAAGCAATACAGAGGAATAATCATTAGGAATAACAATGCTTAATCATTCGATTGATCCCAATCCCGTCATTCAGCTAATGGAGGCGTTTCGCTCTTCAAAGGCAATGTTTGTTGCAGTGTCTCTTGGAATATTTGATCGACTGGAGCGCAGTCCGGAGAATTTGGAGGACCTGGCATCGGATCTCGATTGTCAGGTCGATCCCCTGGAGCGCTTACTGGATGCCTGTGTCGGACTGAAGCTAGTGCGAAAGCAGGATGCCCTCTATAGCAACGAGCCAGTCGCGAGTACTTATCTGTGTCGCGCAAGTCCTAATACGCTGGTTGGATATGTCCTCTATTCAAACGAGGTGCTCTACCCTCTTTGGTCGCACCTGGAGAATGCCGTCCGACACGGTGGCCATCAGTGGAAACAGATCTCCAAGCAAGACGGCGGCATCTTTGATCAATTTTTCCAGACCAGGGAAACTATGCAGACCTTTCTCAAGGGAATGCATGGTCTCGGGATACTAAGCTCCCCTCTGGTCGTATCTGCCTTCGATTTAGCGCGGTTCCGATTATTCGTTGATATTGGTGGTGCTACTGGTCATCTGGCAATTGCGGCTTGTGAAAAATATCCGCAGCTAAAAGCGATAGTCTTTGACCTTCCTGATGTTATCGATGCAGTTCGTGATGGAGTTTCCAGTACATCGGTCGCCTCTCAAATCGATCTGATGCAGGGCGACATGTTTCATACCGAGCACCTTCCGGAAGCGGACTTGTTTGGTTTAGGGAAGATTCTTCACGATTGGTCTGATGAAAAGGTAACGGCCCTCCTGAAAGGGATTCATACCCGGTTAAAACCTGGCGGCGGCATCCTCCTTGCGGAGAAGCTCCTGGCCGAAGATAAGGCTGGCCCCTTGTCAGCTCACATGCAGTCCCTCAACATGCTTGTCTGTACGGAGGGCAGGGAACGGACGCTCGGCGAGTATCGGACTCTTTTAGAAGCCACTGGATTCACCAGCGTTAGAGGCCAGATCACCGGAGGGCCACTCGATGCTATCTTTGCAATCAAAGCTTGAAACGCCGGTTCCGCACTCTGTAACAGGCTATGCTGTTACTTTGCAATTTTCTGTCTTCCAAACAACCTGCGTTGTAGATTGTGCTCGCCCCATTTCGCACTATTTCGCTTGTTGGGGAGAGGAAAAACTGCTCAACTTTAAAAGAGTAGCGACGCAAGGCCATGGTTCCTGACTGGTAATGACTGAACCTCTGGTTGTAGAACGCTCCACGCCAGGCGTTTAATGCTTCAGTATCGCCTTGCCCTACAACGTCATTCGGTTGCATCTTCCAACGTGCGGTGCGGGTACATCGCTCCAAGCGCAAGCCAGATGAAGGCATAGGTCACAGAAAGGTATGGTCTTTTGAAATTCAGCTTGTTCCCCGCCACCTTTTGTCTCCTCTCATGTGCACTCCCCGCGATGAGCCAATCCGATTGGCCAATGTTCGGCCACGACGATGCGAGCACGCGATACTCCCCGCTTACGCAGATCGACACCCACAACGTGCAGAACCTCACGCGGGTATGGACCTACCACATGAAGAAGGACGGCCCCGCATCTACTTCTGCTGGCACCGCAGGCAAGGGTGGAGGTCGCCGCTCCTCTCAGGCCACGCCAATTGTGGTCAAAGGCGTTCTTTACATGCCGACGCCATACAGCACCGTAGTCGCTCTCCAGCCGGAGACCGGCAAGGAGATCTGGACCTATAAGCTTGAAAAGGGACGTCCCGCCGGCCGCGCTGTTACCTACTGGCCCGGAGACAAGGCTACCCCTGCCGCAATTCTCTTTGGGACCAGCGACGGGCGTCTCATCTCCCTCGACGCGCAGACTGGAAAGCCCTCCGCCAGCTTCGGCGAGAACGGCGCAATCAACATCAAATTAGGCGTCGACAACGGCTACACCGATGCTCGATACGACCTAACCTCTCCCCCCTCCATCTATAAAAACATCATCATCACGGGAGCGCAGGTACAGGAGTCACCCGGCGTTGGTCCCTCAGGCGACACCCGGGGATGGGACGTTCGCACCGGCAAGCTGGTATGGCGGTTCCACTCCGTGCCTCATTCTGGTGAAGTCGGAAATGAAACCTGGACTGGTGACAGCTGGAAGAATCGATCCGGCACCAACGTCTGGGGCTTCATGAGCGTTGACTCTCAGCGAGGGCTGCTCTTCCTCCCCTACGGCTCGCCAAGCTACGACTTTTACGGCTCCGACCGCCAGGGTAAGAACCTCTTCGGCAACTCCGTCGTCGCGCTTCACGCCGATACCGGAAAGCTCGCCTGGTACTTCCAGACCGTTCACCACGACATAACCGACTATGATCTCGAGTCAGCCCCGGTCCTGATGGAAGTCACCCACGAAGGAAAGAAGATTCCCGCGGTTGCCGTCATTGGAAAGGTCGGTCTCATGTATATCCTGGACCGGCGAAACGGCCATCCTATCTATGGAGTAGAAGAGCGGCCGGTGCCACCGAGTGACGTCCCGGGGGAACATAGCTGGCCTACTCAACCCTTTCCTCTCAAGCCTCAGCAGCTCGGGCGCAGCAGCTTCACACCGGCCGAAATCGCCACAGTCACCCCCGAGCACCAGAAGATCTGCACCGACCTCCTTGCCAGCGAAGGTGGCATGAAGACGGGAGGTCCCTTCACCTCATTTGGAACCAAACTGACCGTCATGTTCCCGGGAACCATCGGTGTCACCAACTGGCCTGGAATGTCCTTCAATGCAAAGCTTGGCTATCTCTTCGTTAACACCGTCGACCTCGCAGACGTTGGCAAAATATCGAAATCCGAAGATGGCTCTAATCCTCCTTATGAACGGACAAGCCCATGGGGAACCTACGCTCGCTTCTGGGATCAGCAAAAATTCTGGCCCTGCCAGCAGCCACCCTGGGGTCAGCTCTGGGCCATCAACGTCAACACGGGCGACGTAGCCTGGAAAGTTCCACTCGGAATCATCGAAGAGCTTGATGCAAAGGGTATCCACGGAACCGGAGCCTTGAACTACGGCGGCTCCATCTCAACCGCCGGCGGTCTGGTCTTCATCGCTGCCACCGACGATCAGCGTTTCAGAGCATTCGAGGCAGCTACCGGCAAGGAATTGTGGGTCACCAAGCTTGAGACAGGCGCCTACACCACACCCATGACCTTTCAAGGCAAGGACGGCAAACAGTACGTCATTACGGTTGCTACCGGCGGCAGCTATTACGACCGCACCAGCGGAGACTCCGTCATCGCCTTCGCCTTACCGCAGTAGGAGCTTGCTGCAAAGAACAGATACTCATGGCTGCGATATCTCACAGCGAGTGATACAAGGAAGTGAGGAACAGGATGAACGCAAGGTACCAAAGAAACTCTCTGTTGCCCGGAAGAAACTTCGCTCGCGTCTTGCTGGCTCTCAGCCTTCCCCTCCTGACGGCATCGGCTCAGATCGCTCCCAAGCCCAGCGTCTCCACAGCGGGTGCGGGAGGCAATAGCTTCAACGGTCCCGAATATGTACGCTACCCGAACCAGAAGGACCTCCAGGATAGAAGAATCGATATGTTCATTGGCGACTGGCATGATTCTCTGCCTCGTCGCGTATACGGCTCTCTCATCCTGCGAGACATTCTCACGAAGGGGGACAACTTCAACCCGCCACAAAAAGGTGCCGTCCTCGAAAGCGCCAACTTCCTCTCCTACGGCCGCCTTCAACCGCACGAGTCCACCATTCCCTCCCAGCTTCAAAGCGTGCAGGAGGTTTACTACATTCTCGGCGGCACCGGAGAGATCACGGCAGGGGAAAAGAGCTTCGCCCTTCACAAGGATGTTGCTATCCTCATGCCGGCGGACCTCTCCTTCGTCATGAAGAACACCGGCGAGGAACCGCTCACGATGTACGTCGTCAATGAGCCTCTCCCCGCAAACTTTCATCCCATCAAGCAGATGCTGATGGCGGATGAGCGGAACGTTCCAATCAGAACCCCCCAGGTCGCCTCCCCCTATACCATCCCCGGGGCCTCCGGCCACTGGGCGCACATCGTACGCGATCTCTTCAATAAGAACGACGGCCTCGCCACGATAGGCGACATCATCACCGTCGAGATAAACCCAATCTCCATGGGGGAGCCGCATCCACATCAGCCGGGTCATGAGGAGATATGGGCTGCCATCGATGGCACGAGCCTCGCGTTCATCGGTACGGAGCTCCGCGTGCAACCACCTGGCGTGGCGTACATGCTCCGCCCTGACGGTCTGATGCAGCACTCGAACATCAACTCCGGCGACGCCCCGGTGAAGTTCCTCTGGTTCTCCACCTCTGTAGGGTATTCAGGCAAGAAATAATCGGATATCTGCTGTGGATCTTGAGTCGCGGCTACGCACGTACTTAGGGATCTCGATTCATCTGCTGTCCGGATGCCATCTTCGGCCTGTGTTTTAGGCTGGCCGAGGCATGAACCCGGGCAAAACAGATAGCTCCCAAATCAGGCTGTGAACCCCCGGGTCTCAGTATCGGTGAGATATGGGGATCGAGCTTGTACCCGCGGCTTGTGTCTATGACATATACCTGTTGGTGACATAGCCAGATCCAGTTGGCGGGAAACGGTGCACCGCTGCGATACTTATAGGAGTCTAATCTTTACTTGTATGGCCACCATCAATGTCGCCAAACCGGGCTCCTTCGAACGCACGCTTGCCAGCGCACGCTCCACCATGGTGTTCAGCGAGGTTGTACGCCTTGCCGTCGACAGCTTCCGTGCCAGCAAGGTGCGGTTCATGCTCACAATGCTTGGCATGGTCATCGGCTCGGCCTCCATTATTCTCGTTTACACCCTCGGACTTACTGGCAAGGATTACGCGCTCAACCTCATCTCGAGCATCGGGCCGAACATGATCGAGATGCAGTACAACGGCGGCAGCATCGCCGGACCGGACAATACGAGCACCCCTGACTTCATGACGCGTGACGACATGAACGTTGTCGTCGAGCAGGTTCCAGGAATCATTGCCTCCTCGCCGATGCTCGAGTTCCACGATCGCGTGAGCATGGGTGGAGGCATCGTCAAAGACACCATGCTGCTCGGCGTCTCACCCCAGTACAAAGAGGTCCGCAACCTCGCCATCCTCGCCGGACGTTTCTTCGACGATCAGGACGCCGTCTCGCACACCAAGGTCGCCGTCATCGTCGAGCCCTTTGCCAAAGCGCTCTTCGGCAGCGCCCGCGCGGCCATCGATCACAGCATTACCGTACGCGGCATCCCATTCGTCATCATCGGCGTCTTCAAGGAGCGCGTCGAAACCTTCGGCCAATCCGAGATCAGCGACCAGACCATCCTGATCCCTTACGAGGTCGCCCGCTACTTCGACGGCACCAATACGGTGAAGCAGATCTTCTTCACCATGAAGGACACCTCGCTGGTGATTCCGGCCTCAGAAGAGATCTTGGACATCATCAAGAGCCGCCACCGGCCCACATCCGTCTACACGGCCTTCAACCTCACGCAGGTTCTCAACGTCATGGCGCAGATCGCCAACATGCTGACGATCGTGCTCACCCTTGCCGCTGCCATCACCCTTATCGTCAGCGGTGTCGGCATCATGAACAGCATGCTGGCCAACGTGCAATCGCGCCTCAAGGAGATCGGCATTCGCAAGGCGCTGGGGGCGACCAGTCGCGAGATCCGGATGCAGTTCCTTACCGAGGCGGTGTTCCTCTCGCTCAGCGGAGGGATGATCGGAACCATACTCGGTCTGGCGATTCCGATGTCGGTCAGCTTCCTCTCACCGTTCAAAATCCCTGTCTCGCCATGGTCTGCGGTCGTCGCCCTCGGCACATCCGTTCTCGTCGGCGTGCTCTTCGGGACGTTACCGGCGAATCGCGCCGCCCGGCTCGATCCTGTGCAGACGCTCAAATACGAGTAGCTCCCCAAATATCATCTCGGTCACTTCCCCTGGAGGGGTACCCCCCCCAGGGGGTACCCCATGTTAAGTCCTTTTATTGCAGACACATACTCTGGAACTACCTTTCTAAATTCGTCCATACAAAGGGGTTACGTCCAAATTCGTCTTTCTAAAAGAGTTAGGCCCGGTTTTATGACCGGGCCTCCTGCAGTCCTTCTTGTTTTCTCTACTATTTCTATTCTAAAGAGTTGGGCATAACTAATCGGCGAACTCTTCGGGGACTATTCTCAGTGGATAAGTAGTTATTTTTGTGTAATTTGCCCAGCTGAGTTTGGTGCTCTTCCGATTTGAACCCACTTGACAACTTCAAAATAGAAAACGCGTCAGCCTTCGCAAACTTTCTGTGGAGGCTGACGCGTTCTCTAACTCTGCTTGCCTGAACTACTCGGCTGCAGCGACGGCTTCGGCCTCGGGCTGATCGCCCTTGACCGTGACCTTGACGTGGCTGGTGACCTCGCGGTGCAGCTTCACGGGAACATGGTACTCGCCGATGGTCTTCAGCGGATCCTCAAGCGAGATCTTGCGGCGATCGATCGTGAAGCCCTTTGCCTCGAGCTGGTGAGCGATATCGCTTGAGGTCACCGAGCCGAAGAGATGCTCGTGCTCGCCGACCTTGCGCTCGAAGACGAGCTCAACAGCGGAGAGCTGGGTTGCGAGGCTCTCGGCCTCAGTCTTCTCCTTGGCCGACTTGCGGATGGCCGAGCCCTTCATCTGCTCGATCACAGCCTTGTTAGCGGCATTCGCCTCGATGGCGAGTTTGCCGGGGAGCAGGTAGTTGCGCCCGTAGCCGTCGGCGACCTTCACCACATCGCCACGATGCCCGAGCTTGTTTACGTCTTCCTTCAGAATGACTTCCATTGCAGTTTCTCCGATTCCTGTCTGGCGCCAGTAGGCCAGTCGTGCGTAGCGGTAATTTAGAAGCGCGCGGCGAAGGCGAGCAGAGCGATGTTGCGCGACTGCTTGATAGCCAGGCTAAGGCGGCGCTGATGCCGGGTGCAGACACCAGTCAGGCGGCGCGGAACGATCTTGCCGCGCTCGGCCACAAACCCCTGCAGCAGACGAACGTCGCGGTAGGAGATGGCGTCGATCTTCTCGGTGCAGAACTTGCAGACCTTCTTGCGCCGGAAGAACTTGCGGCCGCCAGGGCCACCACCGGGAGCGCCGGCGGGACGTGGGGAGCGCGGACCGCCTGCGCCCGGACCGGAGTGCGCGGAGTGTGGGCGGGATGAGGGCGCGTGATGCTCAGTGGATTGCGTGCTGTTGGTTTCGTCAGCCATTTGTATTTCCTCTCAGGTACGTTGTGCCTTCGTCCGCTCCAGACACGCGTTGGAGTCTCTGAACATTCGATCCGGTATCGATCGAGTGGAAGCGGAGTACGGCGATCGTGATGCGTTGAGCGATGCAGCATGGAGCCAGCATCGCGAATCCTTTAGCGAATACTAGACGGCGGCTGCATTCTCGGGAGGAGCATCGGAGGCGACAGCTTCGACGGGAGCCGCGGCTGGCGTAATCTCTTCCTCGGGCTCAGCAGAGGCTGCAGGAGCGGCAGCGGCCTCAGCACCGTGACTGGCGGCTGGTGCCTGCGGGGTATGTGCGACTGGCTGCGCGCTGCGCTTTACCTTGGTGTCGCGGATCGCCTTCACCTTCGCCAGGCGCTTCTCTTCCTCGTCCATGCGCACGGTGATGAACTTGATCACCTGCTCGGAGACGCGGAGGCGACGCTCAATCTCGGCGATCAGCGAGCCAGCGGCGGCGATGGTCAACAGAACGTAGAAGCCGTCGTTGAACTTGCGAACGGTATAGGCGAGCCGGCGGCGTCCCATCTTCTCAACCGACTTGATCTCGCCGCCACCATTGGTGACGTTCGCGGAGAAGCCTTCAATCAGCTTGTCGAGGTCTGCTTCTTCAACGTCCGGGCGGACGATAAACATGATTTCGTAGGTACGATTCATTAGCTACTTCTTTCTGCGAAGTTCTGCTTCGCACCGTGCTGGCGTCTGTTCTGCCAACCCGGTTTGGAGATACCTCTCGTTTAACTTCTACTTCCCCTTCGGCCCGTCCGTCCCTGCTTCGGGATCGGACTCTGAAGACCGACGGTTGAACTCATTCATCGCAGCGCCGACCCCCTGGGTCAACACCATCTCGACAGCGTCACAGACGCGGTCGAGCACTTCATCCAGTACCGCAAGCTCCTGCTTGCGCATCGGCGACAGCAGATAATCCGTGCCGCCTGCCTTCACTTCTCTTCCATCCGCCAGGGCTGGCTTCCCAACCCCGATGCGAATGCGAATCCAATCTTCCGTGCCGAGTACACCGGAGACCGACTTCACTCCGTTATGCCCGTTCGCCGAACCACGCTCGCGAATGCGAATCGTGCCCAGCGGAATTGCAAGCTCGTCGTAGAGGACGATGATGTCCTCCGACGGATTCGCAATCTCGAACTCGCGAACCAGAGCGGCCACCGAGAGCCCGCTGAGGTTCATGAAGGTCTCAGGCTTGGCCAGCAGAACATCCTGCCCTGCAAGCTTCGCCCGGGCCGTAAGCGCCCTGCCTCGCCGATTCGAGAGGACCACACCGCACTCCTCCGCGATCCGATCCACCGCCAGAAACCCGGCATTGTGCGGCGTGAACTGATATTCGATACCAGGATTTCCAAGCCCGACTATCAACTTCACGCCACTTCTCCAAACCACGATGCGGGAGCGATCGTTCTACTCCCACACCTGTCTTTCTGCGAACTACTTCTTGGCCTTCGTATCGGCAGCAGCAGCGTCCGCGTCCGTCTTGCCCTTCTTGGCAACCTCGGGCTCGGCCGGTGCAGCAACCACTGCCTCAACAGCAGGAGCCTCTTCCTTGATGATGGTGACGTGGGCCACGGTCGCATCCTCTTCGCCGAAGAACTTGATGCTTCCCGAGTGCGGCAGGTCCGAGACGTGGATAACGCCATGCAGCTCGAGGCCCGTGACGTCGACGTCAAGGTGGCTCGGAATATCGGCCGGAAGGCACTCGATCTCGACCTCACGCATAACGTGCTCGAGGATGCCGCCCTGCGTCTTCACGCCAACCGGAACACCGGTCAACTGAATCGGCACGGAGACGCGCATCATCTTGTCCATCGCGATGCGCTTCAGGTCGATGTGCAGCAGCTTGCCCTTGATGGGCTCGTGCTGCCAGTCGACGATCATGGCCTTCACAACGGCAGTACCCTCGACGTTGAGGTCGAAGATGGAGTTGTGACCGGAGTCGGAGTGCAGAATTTTTGTGATGACGCGAGGATCGACAGTAACCGCAACGGCGTCCTGACCCGCGCCATAGACAACGGCGGGAATCTTGCCGGCGACGCGAACGCGGCGAGCGGCATTCTTGTTGAACTTGCCCTCGCGGGGGGTTGCGACGACTGCTTCAGTGATTGTTGTTGCCATGATTTACATCTTCCTTTCGGGCACAGAGTTGAGCTCTGCTCCCTTTGCTACTTGGGTTATTCCAAGCCGCCCTTTACTGAAACTGCGACCTAGTCGAAGAGCCTGCTGACGCTGGTCTCCATGTGAATGCTCTCGATCGCCCGGCCAAGCAGGCCCGCAATAGAGAGCACTTTAATCTTCGGCACCCGCAGCGCATCTTCGCGCAGCGGAATGGTATTCGTCACGATCAACTGCTCCAACCGTGACGTCGCGATGCGCTCAACAGCCGGCCCCGACAGCACCGGATGCGTTGCGCACGCATAAACTTTATCCGCGCCCTCGGCCAGCAGCGCATCCACCGTCTTCACCAGGGTTCCGGCGGTGTCGATGATGTCGTCCAGGATCAGGCACGTCCGGCCCCGTACATCGCCGATCACGTTCATCACCTCGGTGACATTGATGTCGGTCCGCCGTTTATCCACGATGGCCAACGGTACATCCAGCTTCTTGGCGAAGAAACGCGCACGCTCTACGCCACCTGCATCCGGCGAAACCACCGTCAGATCAGGCAGGTTCAACTCCCGGAAGTAGCTCACCAGCACCGGGCTGGCAAACAGATGATCCACCGGAATATTGAAGAATCCCTGAATCTGGGCGGCGTGCAGATCGACCAGCAGAGCCCGGTTCGCACCGGCTGTCTGGAGAAGATCGGCCACCAGCTTCGATGTGATGGCGACGCGGGGCCGGTCCTTGCGGTCCTGCCGGGCATAGCCATAGTAGGGAATCACAACCGTGATGCGTCCGGCCGATGCGCGCTTCAGCGCGTCCATCATGATCAGCAGCTCGACTAGATGCTGATCGACCGGAAAACACGTAGGCTGCACGAGAAAGACATCCGCACCGCGAACGTTCTCGAGCAGCTGAAAGTGAACCTCGCCGTCGGAGAATCTCTGCAACCGGGTCTCGCCCAGCGGCACACCAACGAACTTGCAGATCTCCTCGGCCAGAGCCTTATTGGACGATCCGCAAAAAATCTTGAAGCGTTTGGGCTCGGGAATCCGCCCGGAGCGCTTCCTCTCCGCACTTGCTTTGGCCTGTCCGCCGGGTTGACCCTGGCCGGTTAGCGCTGGTACAGACTGAGAGCCATTTTCGGTCTCGTCAGCCGGCCCTGAAATAGGGGAAAGAACCGCAGTCGTGTCTTGTTCGTTCACGTGAAACCCTCCAGGTTGGTTGACCTTGGTAGTTCCTGCTGCATTTGTCTACCGGAGCCTTGTTGCGACTCCGTACTTCTTTTGAAATCCTGTTGCGGAATACTCAAAAAAAACTAAAGACTTCGGTCCTTCAAACGTCTCACTTCTTCGTCCACGCCGCTTCTTCTTTTATTCCAGCAAGCGCGGAACCCAAAACTCGTCCAACTCCTGCGGCATGTTGCTGCCGCGAAAGAACCCTAAATTGCTCCTCGCATCTGGCGTCGACTCTTTGGTTGGGCGACTAGGATTCGAACCTAGACAAAGAGATTCAAAGTCTCTTGACCTACCGTTAGTCGATCGCCCAGTACTTCGCCGGTGCTTTTCTAACCAGCGAGGTCACCCTGCGAACATTCTCGCCCAGTACTCCGTTCGGGGCAAGGTCTCTGTAACGAATGCCTTGACCCCGGAAGCCTGGACGCGCCGTTGAGCTGCCTCTGCGTCCGCCTCGGACCGGTAAAGTCCAAACAAGGCAGAGCCCGATCCCGAGAGCGCTGCGTATATCGCAGGGCTGTCAGAAGCACCCGATTCACTACCCATCAATTGACGCTTGGTTATTCGCAAGGAGGGATACTGAGGAAAGACGACCTCTTCAAAATCGTTCTGAAGACCGTCGCTTCCAATCCCGGTGCGGACAAGCGCGAGAAGGGCATTCTCGGCCAGATCGTTCATCGCGTTAGACTGGCTCTCACCAGATAAACCCTGTTTTTTCTCAGGATTAGGATCGCGAACGATACCGGAGGTGCCGGGCTTACTATCACCTGTCTTCGCAGAGAGGGACGCGTAAGCAAGACTCAACTCAGTTAGTCTATCAAGACTAGGGTTCGGGGTCAACCCGGCGTGTCGCGCATCCCACTCCTTGAACGCCGCCGGCGTCGAGACCCCCACCGCAGGCACAGCCACGACGCAGTACGTCCGAGGCAGATCCGGCATCGGAACCACCTGCTCCCCGCGTCCCAGCCCCATCACCGCTCCACCCAACAGAAACAAAGGCACGTCCGAGCCGATCTCCGCCGCCAGCTGCAACCGTTCCACACCCGGAAGAGCCACGCCAAGCTCGCGCTCCAGCCCAATCAGGGCGGCCGCTGCGTTCGCCGACCCCGCCCCCATTCCTCCCTGGACCGGCAGATTCTTCTGGATGTGGACCTCGACCTCCGCCCGGATGTCCAGCTTTCCCAGACATCTCTCCACCATCCGCCACGCCGTATTCCGCTGATTGGTCGGCACATAGAGATCCGTGTCCCTTCCGTTCGCCGACCCGTAACCGTAACCAGATCATGCAGATCCAGAGTCTGATAGAGCGTCGTCAGCCCGTGGAAGCCATCCCGCCGCACCGGCCCAATCGCCAACCCCAGATTTATCTTCGAATAAGAACGAACAGTTGTAGACATCGCCTTCGATTCTACCGACGTCGCCCTTCAAAAGATCTGGAAGTTCACATCGACATACATCTCCACCGTCACCGGCCTGCCGTTGTCCATCGCCGGCTTGAACTTGTACTGCCGCACCGCCTCGATTGCCTTTTCATCCAGTCCCATCCCTATCCCACGAATCACGCGGATATGTGTCGGGCTCCCATGTTCATCGACCCAGAGATACACCTGCACATTCCCCGACATCTTCGCCTTCCGCGCCTGCTCGGAGAACTCCGGATCAACCGCATGCAGCACCTCGGGCGCACTGACCGTCCCTCCTACATGCCGGAGCCCGCCACCTGTATTTCCGCCGCTGCCCGGTCCAATACCATCCCCGTCGCCAGACCCGATCCCCAGGCCCCTGCCGCTGCCCATCGACCGCCCGACGATCGGCGAGTTCGGCACTCCCAGATTCGGCAGCACGTTATCGGCAAGCTTCAGATCCCGCTGCACCATGATGCTGGGCTCAATCGCAATCCTGGGTGGCAACAGGGGCGGAGCCATCGGAGGAACAATCTGCTCCTGTTCCAGCTTCGGCAGGTGCCCCTTGCTGACCGGCGTATCCCCGCGCTGCCCACCGCCTCCTCCCATCTGCCCGGCTTTGACGGCAACCCGCAGCGAAGGCGGTTCGATCAGCGCCGTTACGCTGTGCGCAGGCTCCGCATGCCGTATCTGAGCCCTGACAACGAAGCCGATGAGAAAGATCACCACCGCATGCAAAACAAACGCATAAACCGTCGAGGAGTGCCCCCTCTCAGGAGCCATCCGGTCGACGACTGCGACCGGTCGCGACTCCAGAACCAGCGCCGGCAGTCTCCTTGGAAAGATCAGATCGCGCACGCCGCTCCAAAGCGAAGCGAGGATCCCCTCCTCCTTTATCCCACCATCGAGCAACACCCCAGCCTCAGGCTGCGCCATCCGAGGCTGCTCCAATATACCGAAGCCACTCATTACCCTCTGCTCTATACCCCCTACCGGCTCAGGATTGGCGACCTCGTGCAGCACCGAACTCATAAGCATCTCGAACTCCATCTCATCTCTCATCGCTGCACCTCCTTCATCGCGTCGAATCGTCGCCTCAACTCCGCCTTCGCCCGCATCACCCGCGTCCGTACCGTACCCTCGGGAATCTCCATCACAACAGCGACCTCAGGCGAACTCATCTCCTCAATCGCCGACAGCACCAGCACCTGTCGCAGCTCCTCCGGCAATCGATCGATCAACCAGCGCAGCAAAGCCCGCTCATCCCCATCCACTGCACTTGTCTCCGGCGATCTCTCACCCGAGGCCAGCGAATCCATCTCATACTCCGCTCCTAAGCTGTCACGCTTCGGCAGCCGTTCCACCGCAATCCGCCAGGCTACCCGCGCCAGATAAGCCTTCTCCTCATTCATCCCCTGCCAGGCCCCCGTCCGGTAGAGCTTCAGGAAGGCCTCCTGCACCACGTCTTCGGCGTCATGCACATTCCGAACAATCGAGTACGCGACGCGATAGAGAAACCTGCTCTGCCGCTCGACCAGCGACGCGAACTCATCCTCCCGCGTTGTCATCTCCTCATAAGGCAACGCCGCCATCTCCCGCTGCTCGACCTGCGTCAACTCGACCGAAAGATCCATCCCGCCTCTTCGCTGTTGCCTTCACACACTAAGACCGCACCTATCCTAAAACCGTTCACATTTATTTCCGGTAGTTAACATGCCCTTTACAAATAGCTTTCGCCACCTTCAACAAAGCAGAGCGGCGACCACTGCAATCGTGAGCCTGCAAGCGAATATCCTCTGAGGTTTCGTAGTTAGCCGTTATCATCTCTCCACACCAATCAGTGGAGACGCTACCTTTGACCCGACTCAACGCTGCGACCAGGACCACGCCGAAGACTCTCCTCTCACGCGCCGCCACCCTCCTGATCGCCACCTCGCTCGTCGCAATACCACTCGTCGCCCAGCAGCCCGGCCTGGAGCCCACCCGCACCCAGCACGCGATGGTCGTCAGCATCCACCACGACGCCACCGACGCCGGAGTAGCCATCCTCAAACAGGGAGGCAACGCAGTCGACGCAGCCGTAGCCGTCGGCTTCGCCCTCGCCGTCGTCTATCCGGCAGCCGGAAACATCGGCGGCGGCGGCTTCATGCTCATCCGCGACAGGCACGGCAAGTCCCACTTCCTCGACTACCGCGAGAAGGCTCCCGCAGCCGCCAGCCGCGACATGTACCTCGACGCCCAGGGCAACGTCGTCCCTGGCATGTCGCTCATCGGCTACAAGGCCAGCGGAGTCCCCGGCTCCGTCGCAGGTCTGGCCTACGCACAGAAGCACTACGGCAAGCTGACCCTCGCCGAGGACATGGCGCCCGCCATCAAGCTCGCCAGCGAAGGCTACATCCTCTCCGAAGAGGAGGCCCGCGCCCTCCAGAGCAAGAACCTCACCCGCTTCCCAATCTCCACGAAGATCTTCCAGCGCGACGGCGACTTCTACAAAGCGGGCGACACCTTCAAGCAGCCCGAGCTGGCCGCCACCCTCACCCGCATCTCCAAAGATCCCGATGAGTTCTACAAGGGAGCGATGGCGAAACAGATCGCCGACTTCGAGAAGACCGGCGGCGGTCTCATCACCGAAGCCGATCTCGCCGCCTACGAGGTCAAGGACCGCAAGCCCATCAAGGGCAAGTATCACGGCTACACCCTCATCACCGCGCCACCACCATCGTCCGGCGGCATCGTCCTCATCGAGATCCTCAACATCCTCTCCACCTACAACCTGTCCAGGCTAGGCCCCGGAGGCGCGGAGACAAAAGACCGCAGCGCAGCCCAGGTCCACATCATCACCGAGGCCTTCCGCCGCGCCTACATGGATCGTGGCGACTACCTCGGCGACCCCGACTTCAACAAGCTCCCCCTGAAGCAGATGGCCAACATGAAGTACGCGGCCGCGTGGCGCCGCTCCATCGACCCCGCCAAGCCAACGCCCTCCGCCTCCCTCGTCCGCCCTGCAGGCTTCATGCCGCCTCCGCCGCAGGCAACCCCGGTCAAGGAGTCCACCCAGACCACCCACTTTTCTATTGTCGACGCAGATGGCAACGCGGTCTCCAGCACCTACACCCTCAACGGAGGCTTCGGATCGGGGGTCACGGTGGAGGGCCTCGGCTTCCTCATGAACAACGAGATGGACGACTTCACCTCGAAGATCGGCGTCCCCAACGTCTACGGCCTCATCCAGGGCCCTGCGAACTCCATCGCTCCAGGAAAACGGCCGCTCTCCGCGATGACTCCAACCATCGTCACAACGTCGGGGCATTGGTTCAAGCGTGGCAAGCTCGCCTACGTCATAGGCACCCCCGGCGGCTCGACAATTATCACCACCGTGGCCAACGACATCATCAGCACCATCGACAACGGCCTCAACATCCAGCAGGCCGCCGATGCACCCCGCTTCCATCACCAGTACCTGCCCGACCGCCTCGACCTCGAGAAGAAGTTCCCCGTCCCGTCCGGCGATGAGCTCAGAGCCATGGGCTACACCATCAACCGCATGGCCGTAGCCGACGAGAAGAACCCCGGCGTCTGGGGCGACAGCGAACTCATCGCCATAGACCCCAAGACCCACGAGCTACTCGGAGGGCACGACTCCCGCAGAAGCTTCGGCAAAGCCGCAGGCTACTAGACCGCGCCTTAACGTCTCGACTCCCGAAGCTTCGGCGAGCCGCTGGTTATTAAAAACGCACTGCGCAGCGCCAGCCTCGCGTAGTCATTTCCACCTCAGCGTGGACTGCAGCGTCTTCCACGCTTAAGCTGGTTCTGAAAGTGGTGAAGATGCCGGATGCTACCGCAATGAAACGACGAAAACGTGTGGATGTAGAGTCAAGGAGCCCTGTTCCACAGAAAACAGCCCCTTTCCTCATTCTTTTGCTGTTTGGAGTGACAACCTACCTCTACCTCAACTTATTCGCGCTGCCACACACGCCCTTTTTGCTCGGCGGAGATCAGGTTTACTTCTGGATGGACGCCCAACGCATGCTGAATGGTGGGCGGATCTATCAGGACTTCCTTCAGTTCACGCCTCCAGGCACAGACCTGCTCTACTTTGCCCTATTCAAGGTATTTGGATTTCACATCTGGGTAACGAATGCAACGGTTCTTGCCCTGGGCACTGCCCTTTGCTGGCTGTGTTTTTCTATCGCAGGCAAGCTCATGGAACGTCGCTCCGCCCTCCTGGCAACGGTACTGTTTCTCGTGCTCGTCTACGGCAAAGCTTTGAACGGAACCCACCATTGGTTCAGCGTGTTGGCGGTCCTGAGCGCCGTAAGAATATGCATGGTACAAACCACGGCCCGAAAAATCGCTCTTGCGGGAGCGTTGTTGGGCGTGGCTTCGTTCTTCAGCCAGGTTCACGGAGCCGCCGCACTGCTCGCGTTTTCCATCTTCCTGCTTTGGAGGCAGTCGCGCACGAAGAGCTCTTCGGTTGACCTCCTGCGGAATCAGGCTCTGCTTCTCCTCGGATATACGGTTGTACTCCTGCTCCTCAGCGCTCATTTCATAGCTGCCGTCGGACTGAAGCAGCTTTGGTACTTTCAGGTCACGTACGTAAGAAAATACGTCGTCCATCTTCAACAAGGCCAGTTGATCGGTTTGCCGGGAGCTCTCACCTGGCGAACCCTCCCCGCACTCTCCCAGTATCTCGTCGTCTATCTATTGCTTCCGGTCGCCTATTGCGTGGCACTCTGGCAATGTTGGCGTCAACGAGACAACCTCTCATTTCCATGGGAACGAGTCGCATTATTGTCTACAGTCGGATTTTTCCTGCTTGTGGAAGTAGCCTCAAGCCCAAACTGGCTACGGCTCTACGCCGTGTCGATTCCCGGCGTCATCCTGCTGATCTGGACGCTCGATCGGGTACCAAAGATCCGGCACTACGCAGTCGTCCTGATGTGGGTTGGATTAGTTTGTCTTGCCGCTCGACAGACCGTCTCGGGCTACGCTAACCACTCGGTACAAGCTGAACTTCCAGGGGGCGCGACAGCCACCACACCGCAAGCGTACGAAAAGCTGCATTGGATCATGCTGCACACCAAGCCGGGAGAGTTCTTCTTTCAGTCAGGTTGGCCGGGTATGTATCTTCCCCTGCAACTGCGAAATCCGTTGTATCTGGATACAGTGGGCCCAGTCGATGCCCCGCGCCCGCAGGACGTCGAGCGAGCTATCCAACAGTTAAAAACAAAACATGTACAGTTCATCCTCTGGACTGCATACTTGGATTCGCGTTGTGATCCTGGCCGCTGTGAAGACGATCTCACGCCCCTCCGCGACTATCTTCACAGCTCCTATGTCCTCGTACAAGTCTTCCCGGACAGCGATACGTTGTGGCAAAAGCGTGAGTAAGTTCTCACGTCAACCGATCCCGTGCTGTGATACGTTCACCTCGGAAGGAATCACGCCATGCAAAACATCTCGTCACCCTCGCGCCGCCAGTTCCTTCTCACCACTACCGCAGCCCTGGCCGGAGCATCCCTACCCGCCTTCGCCACCGTCGCAGACGGCCCCCCAAGCAAAGGCCCCGGCGCCGAGGACGTCCTAAATCAGCTCATTGAAGGCAACAAGCGCTTCGCCAACGGAGCCATCACCCACCCCGGCCGAACCCCCGCCGACTTCAAGCCCCTCGCCACCGGCCAGAACCCCATCGCCGCCATCATCGGCTGTGCCGACTCGCGCGTCCCGCCCGAGATCCTCTTCGACCTCGGCATCGGCGATCTCTTCATCATCCGCGTCGCCGGCAACTACATCTCGGGCGCCGGAGTCTCCGTCAAAGGCAGCATCGAATACGCCGTAGCCGAGCTCGGCGTCAACCTCCTCATGGTCCTCGGCCACAGTCAGTGCGGAGCGGTCAAGGCCGCCATCAAACATCTCCACGACAAAGACGCCCTGCCCGGAGCCATCAACGATCTGGTCAACAGCATCAAGCCCGCAGTCCTCGAGAGCGAGCACCTCCCCGGAGACCCCCTGGAAAACGCCATCCGCGCCAACGTCCGCCGCGGAGTGGAACGCCTCTCGCACCTCGACCCCGTCATCGCCCCACGCGTCAAGACCGGACAGCTCAAAGTAGTCGGCGCCACCTACAACCTTGCCACCGGCTACGTCGAACTGGTGAAGTAGTCTCTCGTTCCCTTCTACCGCGCCAAAGCAGCCGCAATCGCCTTCTCAGCCAGCGGAGCCATTACCCCATAGCCCTTCGCAGTAGGATGTACGCCGTCCGAAGCCAGATCGGGGTCCAGCCCACCCTTCGCATTCGCCATCGGCGTGTAGTAGTCGAGATAGACCAGCCCCTCACGCGCGCAGAGCGCCTTCAGCCGCGTATTCATCGAGCGAATCTGCTCCGCCGGTTGCGCCTCCGGCTTCCATCTGTACTCCGAGGCCGGCAGAATCGATGAGATCACCACCTTGATCCCGTTCGCCCGGGCGATCTCTTCCAGCGAGACGAAGTTGTCCTCGATCATCTCCGGGGTGGATGGGCCAGTGTTGCCAGCGATGTCGTTGGTGCCCGCAAGAATGACCACGACCGCAGGCTTGAGGTGCACGACGTCCTGCTGGAAGCGGACGACCATCTGTGGCGTCGTCTGCCCGCTGATCCCCCGGTTCACATAAGGTTTGCCGGGAAAGAACTCCGTCCCGGGCTTCCGCCCCCAGGCATCGGTGATCGAGTCTCCATAGAAGACCACGCGCCTCTCGTCCGCCTTCGGAGCAGGTAAGGTAGCATCATCCGCATGATACCGATTCAGTTGAGGCCAGTCCGCGAGCTTGGCCTGCATCGTAGCGATCTGTTTCGCCGCATCGGCCTGTGCCGGAGTCGCCTGTGCAGCAGCGGGAACAGTCGTCTGCGCCTGACCGATCGCAGTCACAAATGGCAGACATGTAAGCAAAACATTGCACACAAAAATCTTCATCCAGCCCGACCCTCCGAAAATAACCTTCCTTGATTCTAGTCGATACCGTTCGCGCATCACCCACAATGGCCCGCCTACTGTACCTTAAGGAGTGATGCAGCCTGGCATATCTACTCACGTCTTCCTTCAGCAGCGCCTGCACCCCGGCCTGCTGGACGCTCTGCACAAGGGCGGCGCTCAAACGATTGAGGTCTTCGCCGCCCGCCATCACTTCGACTACACCGACCGTCCCAGCGTTCGCGACCTCGCCATCTGGTTTCGCGACAACGGCGTCACCGCCACGCTGCACCAGCCCCTCTACAACGACGCCCAATGGTCTCGCCACGTCGCCCCCAACCTCTCGCTCATCGATCCCGAGAAGTCTCGCCGCATCGATGCCATGGACGAGATCAAGCGTGCGCTCGAGTCCGCCGAACAGATCCCCTTCGCCTCCATCGTCCTCCACCTTGGCCTGAAGGACGACACCTGGAGTCCGCGCTCGCTCGAAAACTCCCTCACCGGCATCGAGCACCTCAAGGCCTTCGCCCATCCTCTCGGCGTCCGCATCCTCCTCGAGAATCTGCAGAACGAGGTCACCACTCCAGAGCATCTCCTCGAGATACTCCGCGTCGGCCACTTCGACAACGTCGGCGTCTGCCTCGACGTAGGCCACGCGCATCTCTCCGACGGAGGCATCGACGCAGCATTCGAGCTCCTCAAGCCACGCATCGCCGAGCTCCACCTCCACGACACCCACGGCCAGAGAGTCGATCACCTATGGCCCGGCACCGGCGTCATCGACTGGACTAATGTCGCCAGACACATCACCGCCCTGCCCGCGAACACTCCCGGAATCCTTGAGATCGCGCACGACCTGGACGAGACCCCCGAAACCGTCACAAAGAAAGCGATCGAAGCCTCCTCCAATCACCTCCGCCGGGTCGAAGATCTCCAACGATCGAACTAAGCCACAGGGACCTGCAACTAGAGCGAAGAGCAGCGGAACCATAGCTATGCGGCATCCGCTCCGCACTCCTGCATATAAGTAACCGCTTCGGTTACTTATACCGGCTTACTCTGATTCGCAAATGCATCTGATTTCCATCGACACTCTCCCATGATTTCGCTATCATCGGGAGTTTTACGTCTCAGACCTTTCGGGCCCCCACAAAATTCAGGAGGATCATACGGTGATCGACGAACCCCGGATGGACAGTATCATGCAGGTAGGCCTTGGTTTCTGGGCTTCGAAGACTCTATTGAGCGCCGTCGAACTGGAGCTATTCACCGAGCTCGCCAAGCACCCCGAAACCTTGGCCGAGCTTAGCGCCCGGCTCGCCCTTCATCCACGCTCAGCCCGCGATTTTCTCGACGCTCTCGTCGCGCTCAACTTCCTCGAGCGCAAGGACGGCACCTACTACAACACGCCTTCCACCGATCTCTTTCTCGACAAGCGCAAGGTCTCATATATCGGCGGCATGCTTGAGATGGCGAATAAGCGCCTCTATCCTTTCTGGAACAATCTCACCGTCGCCCTTCGCACTGGAGAGCCGCAGAACGAAGCCCGCAACGGCGAGCCCGGCCTCTTCAAGAATCTCTATGCCGGCCCGGAAAGGCTCCGCACCTTCCTCAAGGCCATGACCGGCATCAGCCGTGGTGCGAACATGGCCATCGCGAAGCAGTTCCCCTGGCAGCAGTACAAATCCGCCGTCGACGTCGGCACCGCGCAGGGAGACCTCATCGTTCAGGTCGCCCTCACCAATCCACACATCGCTGGCATCGGCTTCGACCTTCCCGAAGTCGGCCCCATCTTCGAAGACTACGCCGCCGTCAACGGGCTCTGCTCCCGAGTCGAGTTCCGTCCCGGCAGCTTCTTCGACTCTCCAATACCCCAGGCCGATGTCGTCATGATGGGCCACATCCTTCACGACTGGAGCCTCGACGAAAAGAAGCTCATCATCCGCAGGGCCTACGAGGCCATCCCCCAGGGAGGCGCCCTCATCGTCTACGAGAGCATCATCGACGACGACCGCTCCCAGAACTCCTTCGGTCTGCTCATGAGCCTCAACATGCTCATCGAGACACCCAGCGGCTTCGACTACACGGGCGCAGACTGCATGGGCTGGATGAAGGAAGCAGGCTTCCGCGAGACCCGCGTCGAACACCTCGTCGGCCCGGACTCAATGGTCATCGGTATCAAGTAGTCTTCCCTCAACCGCGCTGCACTCTGATCTCACGCGGAGCGCAGCGCAGCCATTCCCCGCGCAACCAGCCAACCCCTGGGTCTCCCCCCCAACCGGCACACCCCTCCTGCACGCGAACGCGTAAACTTAGCCCAGTCACATGATCACTACAAGCTCCCCCACCGCCCCCACCGCCACCATCGCGTCCCTGTCTCAGCATGAAGGCCAGACCGTCACCCTCCGCGGCTGGCTCTACAACCTGCGCGCCTCGGGCAAGCTGCTCTTCCCCATCTTCCGCGACGGCACCGGAACCATCCAGGGCATCGTCCCCAAGGCCGCCGTCTCCGAAGAGGTCTTCGAGACCCTGAAGAACCTCACCCTCGAGTCCAGCCTCACCGTCACCGGCAAGGTACGGGCCGACAGCCGCGCCCCCTCGGGCTACGAGCTGGACGTCGAAGATGTCACGGTCATCCAGAAGGTCCCCGACGAGACCCCCTTCCCCATCACCCTCAAAGAGCACGGCGTCGACTTCCTCATGGAGCACCGCCACCTCTGGCTGCGCACCCCGCGCCAGTCGGCCATCCTGCGCGTCCGTGCCACCATCATGCGCGCCGCGGCGGAGTACTTCGACACCAACGGCTTCGTCCGCACCGATCCACCGATCTTGACTCCCAATGCATGCGAGGGCACCAGCGAGCTCTTCGAGATGGACTACTTCGACGACGACAAGGCCTACCTCACCCAGTCCGGCCAGCTCTACATCGAAGCCACGGCGCTCGCCCTCGGCAAGGTCTACAGCTTCGGCCCGACCTTCCGCGCCGAGAAGTCCAAGACCCGCCGCCACCTCACCGAGTTCTGGATGATCGAGCCCGAGGTAGCCTTCCTCGAACTCGACGGCCTCCTCAACCTCGCCGAAGATTTCATCATCCACATCGTCACCACGGTCCTCGCCCACCACCGCGCCGACCTCAAAGTCATCGGCCGCGACGTCGCCAAACTCGAAGCCGTCATCGCCCCCGCATCCACAACTCATGAAACCGTCATTCTGAGCGAAGCGAAGAACCCTCGCATTTCGACGGAAACGCCACAGACGCAGGGTGCGACAACCACGCCCGCCGCACGCAGTGCTTTCCCCCGCCTCTCCTACGACGAAGCCCACGCCATGCTGGACGAAGCATACAAAGCAGGCAAGATCGAGAACCCTCACAAATACGGCGACGACTTCGGCTCCCCCGACGAGACCTACATCTCCAGCCAGTTCGACCGCCCCGTCATGATCCACCGCTACCCCGCCGCGATCAAGGCGTTCTACATGCAGCCCGATCCGCAAGACCCGTCGAAGGCTCTCTGCGTAGACGTCCTCGCCCCCGAGGGCTACGGCGAGATCATCGGCGGCAGCCAGCGCGTCGACAGCTACGACCTCCTCAAGTCCCGCATAGAAGAGCACAACCTGCCGCTAGCCGCCTTCCAGTGGTACCTCGATCTCCGCAAGTACGGCAGCGTCCCCCACGCCGGCTTCGGCATGGGAATCGAGCGAGCCGTAGCCTGGATCTGCGGCCTCGATCACGTCCGCGAAACCATCCCCTTCGCCAGAACGCTCAACCGCATCTATCCGTAGCGCTTCGGGTTTCCACCGCGAGATGGGATCGCAAATCCTGCCGACCGAAGAACGTACGATGGCTTTCGCTCTGGCAGATATACACCGCTCGTAAAACCCTATCCGCAAACTTGCGGATTCAAAATAGGTAAATATTGAAGTATCAATAATTTACTTGACACCAGCCGTGAAGAAGAAGATACTCGCTGCGTTTCAGACAACTAACCCCAATAAATGGTGAACTCATGGACCGCAGAGCATTTTTGTCCTCAGCCGGAGCCGCAGCGATTGTTGCGACCGGCGGCCTTGGTGCGTCACGTAAGCTTTATGCACAATCTTCTTACGATCCGAATGTTCTTGACAACGCAGTTACAGCCCACTCATCAGTAATCGCCCGCTCTTTCAATGGTCTCGGTCAGCCTTGGGATTTTAGGACGCTTGCCAACGCACAATCCTCCGTTGCGAATACGTTCCTTCAGGGCAATTTCGACGCACAGCTGAAATCTCAAATTGCGAACGTACCAGCAAGTGCATTGAATCCTGCAAATAATGATTACACTGGCGCGGTGCAACGCATTCAAGCCTATGCTCCTGACTTTCAGGCAGACGACTTACAGTACCTTCTCAATTACATATCGAACGACCCCGACTCGGTTGCATCGACTCTCGATAATCTCAAGCAAAACGGACTTGTACCGACGATACAAGCCAGCGCCCCCGTGTACATGCAGATGTATCACGATCTAGTCAATCTAGGTGATGAAGGGATGGCGGCTTTGCGCTCTCCATTTCTTAATCGAAATCCAAAGTTGGCCAAATATAGACAGAGCCAAGAGAAGCCTAAAATTGCACTAGCGACCTATGACCCAGCTAGAGACAAACCACACATGGAGCGCGCCACTTGGCAGCGTCCCCTAATGTTCCTACCACCTAGTAGTGGTGGTGGTTACTCTTGTGCTGCTGACGGCATGGCCGGACTTGCATATGGAACCGCGATCGCAGTAGTCACAACAATGTGTGTGCTCAGTGTCATTGGAGATGTACTTTGTTTGCCGATGTTGCTCTACTGGGCCGGCACCGGCGGAGCTGCATGGGGTCTTGGACACGCTGTAAAATGCGGATTCTAGACTAAGGAGAGTGTATGACCTTTATACTGTTGCATCGCGGCTTGATTGTCCTTGTCATTGAACTGCTACTGGCTATGTTCGCCATATACGGTGGATTTCTGCTGCAACGCCGTAAAAATGGCAAACCAATTCAACACAAAGCTATCCTCCTCGGTGTCGCCATTACTTTAATAATCGCGGCGTCCTTTATGTTTGCGGTAACGGCGATGAAGTCGTAACCACATTTTCATGACTTCACTAGAAATGCCCCGTCTTAGGCACAGGTCGCATCGAGCCTAAAATGGGGCACTTAAATCCTCGCACGAACAGTATCTCGGTGTCCGTGGCGGGTGGCCGAGACACCGAATTGGGTGCCGGGTGCCCCATTCATCGCGTCTTTGTCCCATGCGATGAGTGGGCATTCGCGCCCCGCGCGAACCGCTCTCCTTCAAACCAGCACAAACGCTCGGGTGCCCCATCCTTTGCAGTCTCACCGCAAAGGGTGGGAGTGTATGCCTCCAACCCAGCGACGCTCTTAAAGCGCTGCTATGGAATACCACTCACCGCGAAGCCACCCGCCTCCCACCCCTAACCCCGCAAGCCCCGGGAACATTCGTCATCTGCTTCGCGAACACCCGGTAGCTCACCGTCCCCGGCCGCAGCGTCGACCAATACCCCGACCCCGACAGCAGCGGCTTCCGCTGATCGATAATCTGCTTCTCCAGAATCTTCACTCCGCACTCCAGATTGTTCTTCGGCTGCAGAATCGTCTTCGCCGGATCATCCGCCTTCATCGTCCTGTCCCGATCCCAGTCGAACTCGCACCCATAGCGCCTCTGATCCTCGTACGTAAGCTGCAGCAGACCCTCACTCCGTACCATCCGCCCCGTCACCTTATCCGTCACCGCAACCTCAGGCTCCGTATGCCGAACCCGCGTTGTCGGCTTCAATCCCGCCTCCGCACCCGCCAGCGCCTGAAACAGATAAGCCCAGAACGCCCGCTTGTCCGCCTCCGCCATCTCATAAAACCTCGGACAGAACCGCCTCACATCATGCGGAACCCGGTGCGACAGCATCTCCGGAGGAAGAGCCAGCTGCACAATCTTGTCCCACTCCGGATCCCATCTCTCTCCTCCAAGCTCCGCTCTCTTCGTATCGATCGGGGTCGAAGGAGCCTGTTTCATCGCTGGCGCCGGAGCGGCGGCCTTCGTCTCCTCATGCTTGTCGCACCCCGCCGCCAATAGCGCCAGAACCGATGCCATCGCGCCACCCCGCAGCCCGCACCCGATCCTGTGCCGATACCAGATCATCGCGAAGCCATCCTACTCCCGCGAGAGCCCACATCGTTGCTCTTCCACCAGTCGGCGAAATGGGAACCCCAAGCATGACAAACCGCCCGGAAGAGCGTCTCATAGTGTTGGAGCCATAACCGACGTGTGATCTCGAAGAGAACGATGGCATCCTGGAAGATAGAGACAAAGATAAAGTAGACAAAGGCACACTGCCACACGGCAGGTACCGCTGGAGCAAACAATGGCAATGAACGACTACCGCATGAACAGTTACAACAGCTATCCCCACACCATCGACGTCCCCCGCGAGGAAGCGTCCTCCCTGCTCGCCAAAGTGCTCGCCATCACCTCTCTCGGCTTCTTCATCACCGCGCTCGGCGTCGCCACCGCACCCGCCTGGGGAACTCTGCCCGGCATCATCATCGTCTTCGGGCTTGTCTTCGCCATCAGCTTCACACGCAAAGCCAGCCCCGCCCTCGCGCTCGGACTCTTCCTCACCCTCACCTACTTCATGGGCTGGCAGATTGGCCCCCTCATCCAGCATTACATCCGCAACTTCGGCACAGGCCTCGTCTTCAACGCCGCCGCCACCACCGGCGCCGGCATGGCGGTCATGGGCTGCGTCGCCTATCTCTTCAACATCAACTACCGCCGCATCGCCGGTATCGGATTTGCCGCGCTGCTCCTGCTCATCATCGCCGGCATCGCCAGCATGTTCTTGCACTTCCTGACCCCGGACACCTACTCCTGGCTCACCCTCGGCGTCTTCACCCTGCTCA
>Ga0193743_1000554_pt1 | contig 29253 bp, 24 predicted proteins | sample L2c2metaG_FD_143038 | JGI IMG/M metagenome (GOLD analysis project Ga0193743, IMG submission 143038) | Soil microbial communities from a riparian zone of the East river system, Colorado, United States - L2c2 | ecosystem: Environmental > Terrestrial > Soil > Riparian zone | place: USA: East River...
CGGTGTAGAAGAGGTTGCTAAAGAGGCCAGGCGAAAACGAGCCAAAGAGTGGGCGGAGAAACGACGAGAGATGAAATCTAAAGGCGACATAGTCTCTCGAAACAGACCAATATAACAAATGACAATCGATTTTTAATGATATAAAGCCGACACGATATGATTATACCTACTTAGAATGGACGGAATACCTGTAATTAATTATCTGGCTTGAAGCTTGAGTGCCAATCAGCCCATCGCAAGTTCGTAGTCAGATACCCACCAAGAACCCTGTGCATTGGATACATACACAACTTGAAAGAAAAATAATTTATGAGGTCAAGTGCAAAGCATTGGGTATATATACCCCGTATGGCATGTCTTCCTCGGAACCATGATATCTGAAGGCTAACAAAGGGTCCAAGCTTTTCCACTCAGGACTAACTTTAAGAAGATTAAGTAGTCCCATATTAACAGCTCTAGTTCTCACCAAAACCCACCCACTTTGAGTATATTACCGATAAGAAGTACATCACCGTCATACGTACCAAGAAAAAACAAAATTCAGAATGGTAGATGAATAAAAGGGATTATAGAAGGGAGGGAAGGAGATGAAGCGAAACCACTGGTAGTAATGAGTCGGGCCATTTTTTTAGTTGTTTTTCATAAAAAAATTTAAAATTGTATCTACTTTTATTCCACCATTTTTTTTTTGTCAAGGGAAGAGAAGCTCTCGTACACAGGAAATCCCGGAGTTCCTTGTAGACGACCCAAGATTAGAGACTACCATATTCAGCATTCTGCAGGCGTGCGCCTCGCCTGATACGAGGACGCTTCACTGGGGCGGTGATTCGCACTGAAACGGGAGATGCAAGGGCCCAGTGGAGCGGGCGATACTCCTGAGTGGGGGCACATGCAGTTGCGTTATGAGACCGTGGAACAAATTCTGGGGAGGATGCAGAGAGTGATGTTGTATAAGATCGAGTTGGTTGCTATATGGGCAATGTTGCTGAGCCTGCATTGAGAGAAGAGCTATGGGTAAAGAAGATACATACGCTGCCCAACTTCTCTACCTGTTGCTGTTAAAATGATGTTGAGCGAACGAGGCTGGCGCACAAGGTCAGGCTATGAGCTGAGCCGCTTACATGTTTCGGGTCTTCCGTAGCGAAAGACAAGTTACTAATGACAGCCTGTTGAGGCAATGTTCAGTATTAAATAGTTGTTGCCGACATACAATCCCATGAGGAGAACGTACTTTGCACCGTTGTTTCAAACTGTCTTCCTTGTTGGCTACCGCTTCCTGGACCTGAATCAATTTGAAATTCTGCTGCTCACGCATGACCCAAACTCACTTGAGAGCTGACGTCCCTCTCAAACTTATCTTCATCGGCATTGTCTATTTTCAAATTGATCGTCTCATCCTAAAAAAATCATGTTAGTTTCAAAACAACAACAAAAAAACCTTAAGTCAGTAGCGTACATTGCAAAGGGTATATTCATCAAATTCAACTAGGTTTTCATCTTCGAGAGTGGGGTTATCCTGCTTATCATCTTTGTTAATCAGGAGGAACGCTTTTGGCCGAAGGCTCCGAGCTTTCTTGTTGTGGTACGAAATGGACGCAATGGAAGACAGTAAGGAGCGGACCAAGAATCGTAGTCCAAGGTAAGATAGTACAGCAGTTAAAACGCTGTTTAAGTTGGTGACTGTGATTGTGGCAAAAAGAGCTTCAGCAAGGTGGGTAAGATCAGAGGTTGCGAGACAAAGTTCAGAAGAAGCAAAATGCGCGTATGTCGAGAGTGACTGGGAGTGGTAGTAAGCCATGGTTACAACAACGCCCAGACAAAAGAAGAACAGACAAAAGGTGACCAGCTTCAGTTTAGAGAAGAACGGTCGAGTTATCACGCCCAAACAGGCTGGGAACCCGATATACCTTGGCATTGTCCCTAGACGAGCACGAAGAGTCTGGTCCAATGCTACCCAGACGGTCCCGACAGGGTACGCAGCCATACGGAATAATCGCCCTATACATGCACGGACAGCCTCTGTAGCCAAAGAAAAGCTGCCTTTAATGATAGTTCTGAGAATCGCCTGCACTTGTTCCCTTTCGTCTTCAAGAGAGATAGAAATGCCAAGAAAGAGTGAAGTATACGCGAAAAAGCCAACCACGGCAGCACACGTTGACATAGCTTGCAAGCTTAGGTAGTTGCGACCTCTAGACTCGGGACCAAGGGGATGAAAGTACTCGGCTCGTCCAGCTAACCGTCCCAGGATGGGTCGAATGATAATGAGCCCAGCCAATATCGTGGCGTTCAGCGCGATTTCTGGCGCGATTTGAAAGGCGTATTTTCTGATTGAATCCTTCGAAGGCAGGGAGAAGTACATAGTTAGTCGAGTGTGCTGTCTCGTCAAAAGTCTTGATAGTATGATGGAGAGATCAAGAACAGTTATTGATAATTGTGATACCGGTGTCTTGAAGCTGCAGTGGACTGTGGCTGACCACGACTGTCAATAATGTGCAATGCTCTTGGACTAAGAATAGCTTACTAGCGGGAAGCCCCAACGCATTGGCAATCGGCCTGCCGTCTGCGGATGTAACTGGCGACTCATTTCCCCCTTCAAGAACCAGCATTCAGGTAAATACAAAATAAGTCTACCATAATCCACAGCATAACGAGCAGAAAGCTAACATGGCCCATTTTAACGAAGCCATGAAAGACAAAACAAAGACAATAAAAGGATTGTCAGCTTTGAGCTCTGACCGTAAACCCAACGGTCGGCCCTCCGACTCTAAGGCATAAGGGCATACAAATATCCTAGAGGACTCCAGTCTTAGTCGTTCCATATCGTCCTTAGACGGTTTCCAAATCTTGTATTTGACTGTGTTTTAAGGTATTATTCCAAAAAAATTCAGTGTTTTTTGTGCCCACCAAATAGGATGGCGCAGCGAGCCTTCCCCTAGCTGGGATGATGGAGGGTAAGGGCCTTTTCGCGCTGAGAATCGTTGACCTTGCTCTTGTCATTATGTTCATGCTTCGCTGTAATACATATTGAATCTGTGAAATGTTGTTCACCGTGTCATGAACATTCAACCTTATCGATTTCTCACCAGTCATCAAACGCAAGTGGCCGCAGGATCAACTTCTCAGAAAGAACGGATTGGACATTCGAACTTTGGAAGCAATTAACGGGCTAAGTGGGGTTTTCGGGGCTTACCATGAACGGTATATTTTTGGTCTCTCAGGGAAAGAAAACGCTTGTCAAACGCATTATAATCCAACGCCATTATATCTCCAATAGAACCCGCGTTGTTTCCCTTTACATTTAGTATCCTGCAAGAACCATGTGCAAAGAGTGAAAAAATCTATCGCACTTCAACTTTTCGTCCCAACCAATCTTCCTGCAACCTAGCTTCCACCAAGCGGTTTGTCTCTTTTGCTTTCGTAACAGCGACATCGACCAATCTCAAGATCTCATCGGTGCTGAGTGGCACTCCTCCCAATTTCTGCAGGACGCACAATTCCTTTTGGGCATTTAATGCTATCGATAACAACCCTGCACTGAGCCGTTGTTCGAGTTGAGAAGGATCGATAACCGGAGGCGTTGACGCATCGGGGAAGAAGGCAAAAGTGAAGCAAAATGGTGTATGATGGATGGCAAGGGGTACTGGAGCGCGTTCAGAGGGGAGATGCTGTTGATATTTGGCGTTCAAAATCATCCATTTCCATGTATGAACAAAAATGTATACCACTGTAACTTCATCTCCAATTACTTCAACGTCTGGCCTTCGAAAGTGCTTAAGGGCAACTATCCCTGCTAAGCATGCGCAGTCAAGAAGATTGCCCGCGTCGGCCAGGAAGTGTAATGTTAACCGTATATGCCACACCTAAAAATGTAACTTTAGGATAAGACCTTCAACAAGTTTTAAGGGAAAACATACCCTTTGACCAGCTAGGATACATAGAGATTCTTTGTCGACAGCATCACTTCGTTTCAGAACTTTGTCTAGCATCCGCGTAATCGTGACCTCTTCATCTGAAGGCCTGTTTTTTTTTTTTTGTTTTTTCGTAAGAAATCAAAAAAGAGTCAAGTGCAGGGGCACACATGCCTACCGGCCAGGTTCATAATCGCTAGATGCCATCGGCGAAATCTCAGAATGAATGGTGATGGATCCTTCAAACGGTCGTTCAGGCTGTGGTTTTACCATTTTGGCGTCAACTTGGGCTAAAACTCTGGTATTCATTTATAAGAGGTGTGTAAGAAAAAGTTCGACGTTGTACTGAAAATAGGCGTACCTGGTTTTTCCAAGCGCACATTCAACCCATCCAAGTTCTGGACCAAATATCAACGTCGGTGTCCGCATTTCCAATGGTGATCGTCCATCTAGTCTCAAAGACTCTTTTAAGGCACTAAAGAGAAACTGCCTTTCAGGTATCGAAGGTGAAGGAGGCCTCATTTTAAGTAGGATGGATGCCTATAAAATAGGCTGAAAGTGGTAATAGGTCAAGAAAAGTTCGGGAGCAATTAGAGAACGATCTTGTTCCACATCAACGTTGACGATATGGTCCGTCTGATTACACATAACCTACTGGCTTGCCATGTAAAGGATTGCAACTCAAATAATTTTCCGCTGGAATTTAAAGACGTTCAAGTGGAAATCAGGGAGGCTGAGTTCAATCCCGACTTTCTCAGGGGATTCATGCCTAAGCTCGAGTGGACAGCCCTGGTCAACACCGCTAAGCAGGTGGGTTCGGGATAAAATCGAAGTCTTAGTAGACAAGCTGATTACATTTCTAGCTGGGAGATACATCACTACCTCAGGAGCAACCTGAGATGTACGATGATGATCTCCTAAAAAATCTGCATCACGTTCTTTTGGAGGTATCTCATCATGTCCACCCAATTTCAATTTTTCATTTTCTAATGTCATTGTAGATACATGTTGAAGAAGGGTCAATGACGTGTCCAAATTGCAAACATGTTTATCCAATCTTCAATGGTATCCCAAACATGGTACGAACTTGATTGACAGTTCTCTCATATGCAAAGTAAATTCACAACGTGCTAGTTACTGGCAGAACATGAGATCGGTTGACGATTTTTATTGTCAAACCCGTAACTTCTTTCTCCCTCAAAGGTGGTATGGGCCGTTGCCGTTGGTTCAGCTCATTCACTTCGGTCGCTTGTATCAATCAACAAGCACAAGTCTGTTTTGGGGCTAGCGTAATAAAAGTACAGAATATTGGTCCGTCTTCAACTTGTCAGGCTACCGTAACGATTTCAATATCAATCTGAAATGCAAGAAAAAATGATATCTATCCTCAGGCTTTGGCGATGGTGGTCTTCAACCCGTTCAGGCCGGGGGAGAAGAAATATTCTCCACCCTTCGGAATGATGAAAGGAATGAACGAGAGGTCTCCCGAATCATTGTTGGGATCAAGTCCAGCTGTGGTCCTTATACCTTGGCCAATAAGTGGGTCGAGACTGTCAAGGGGGTCATTGTTATAGATCAAACAAATCGGCGAGCAAACTTTTTATCACGTACCCTGCATCGAATGGCTTGCCCGTGAAAGGCGGGAAACCCTTAGTGTTCGCCCAGGCTAAAAGCGTTCTCAGGATCAAGAAAAGATGTATTAAAGAATATATCTCACATTGCTGGATGAATTGGAATCCGTTGGTAATGCTGGTCTGATAACAAGTAAAGAGAAGCCCTCGACTATGCTGCGTCTTTCCAGATGATTTCTCTGCTGCTGTCAACTCCGGTCCAAATTGAACACCACGTCGCATGATTCGACGGGGTTTGACCGAAATAGGAGGTCTCCCGGGGGGGGCTTCAAGGTCGTCTCTCGGGTTGGTTTTCCTGACGTGCGCAGCAAATGGACAACGCAGCTGGGAGCTTACCTCACCCGCAAATCGGAAGTCATTGTTTCTGTTCAACAAATGGATTTGTTAGTCTTCATCGTGTGCTTGCAAGACGATGTAGTTACCTTTTTGGGTCTGCTCCTAAAGCTGGGTCGTCTTTGAAGGGGGTTATGTCAATTGGAGCACCACTCTTCCAGCGTCCTACAATACGTGCCCCTAGAAGTTCGCTTCCTTCTTCTGGGGTTAATACCTTTCCGTTTCCATCCTTGGCAAGGGGGTTCTTCTTCAAAACCTCGTTGAATTCTGGGACCATTTGGAAGAGCCAGCGGAAGACGAGGAAGCTGCCGTCGACAGCCCAAGGTGCTCTTGTGGTTAAACCTGGATCTCCTGTATGCCCTGTAACGATGACTCCAGCGTCCACGGAACTAGGACCAGGGTTGACAACCGTGTCGAAGCCAGTAACAGTAGGATCAGAAACCCCATCCAAGAAACCAAAACTGAGTCTAGGTTGAGTTTTACATTCACATCGAAGCGGATGAGAACTTACTGCTCATGTGCAGACTGGTCGCCTGGTCGGACGTCACCCCTGATGGTGATGACTTCCTTGATGGAACCCAATGGGGTGTTGGCCCTGAAGAGTAGATCGATTTCAGCTTTCTTTTTCTCGATTGTGGCATGGCTCTCCCCAGAAATCAGGATGAGACCATGTAAATCCTGAAGGAAATGTTCATCCCAGTCGGGAGTCTTGTTGTCGCTCTTGAGTGGGTCCCCGAGCTTGTCGACCGCATCTTGCTTTTGACCGATCAGGAAGGGGTCTGTTCCACCATTAGTAGCAAGCGACGTGTCATCAATCCCCAGCTAAAATGAACGAGGGAAATTTTTGAGTGGGTTACTACTCTGCCTGATTTGACTAATCTTCCTGACCTTGACGAAGCCCTTGTGTGAAAACGAAATATTGACGCCGACCAATGGGATCAACCCGGGGAGCTTTTTCTTCTTGTGGTCATCAATGGCTTTTCGGTCCTTCAAGACTTGTGCAACGGTCTTGATGAGCGGGATGAAGTGCACAAGGTCTTTCCTGAATTGCGCGACATTAACGATGTCGAAGAAGATATAGAGCTGTGTCTTCTTTGGGAGACCACTCCTGCATGAAACCTTGAGTACTGCGCTATCTATATTGATGAGGAGCAGCTTACAGGATATCACCCTGGATATTGTTGAGGTCGAGAGCTGGAGTTGGAGTAGACATTGTGTTAGTTTAGAGACTGGATCTACGCCCGCTTTTATACCTTTCTTAACGCGAGCGCTTTTCCATTTTTTGACATTACACATTCCACGAATCTTCATCCGTCCAGTACGGCTTTTGATTCTAATCTCATAGCCCGTATTAGACACGATAACTCGACAATTGACGCCGTTGGCGCTCTAAATATAGATTTACGGGACGAGAAGGGGTTCGATTGCCAGTTCAAGATCCCGTCAAACTCTTTCTGTCTCAGCGCATACTTCTCCTTGTATATGTACGCAACCGCCACGTACATGTATCTGAAAGATTAACACTCGGCGGTCTCAGGGTGATGTTAGTTCCTGATCTTCCTACCCGGGTTCATTTGGAGTTACATATGGCAGTGTTTGGGAGTAATGGAGTAATGGCGGGAAATCAGCCCGAAGCTTCAGAGGTACCTTAAGTTCCTTGTATTAACTGTTAGCATCATTCGTATATACTACAGTAATAGGTATACTTGTCCAAGCTGTTTGCTCCGAATACCTGGCAGCCGCCGACCCGTCTGGTGACATCGGATGTTGTGACACACCGCCTCTAAAATTACTAATCGAATATTGTAGGGGTTTTGACCCGTTACCAATGTTATAAAAAAAAAAACCACTGAGTATCGCTGAGCTTTCTGACATTGTGGCGGAAGGAGCATTGTCGGAATTTTCCTCTTTTTGACATGAAACTGTAGGCGTAAATAGTCCATATAGCTCATGGGAGTTGTCGGGGACAAACCGTCACAACAACAACATTATGTAATATCATCGGCCATCTGCTATTGTCGGCCGTTTTCCTTTTAGACCTGGTGATGCCCCATCATTGGAAAATGATGTTATAGTAACTGGGACGGCTCTCTTTGGATATGCGCTTTGGTTACAAAGCTCCTTAGCTATCCTATGCATATGCTAGCTTTGCTTCCTTGAAGACTCCGGGTCAGTAGGCGTGGCAGCGGCGCAGATACCTTGACTCTAGTCTTGATAACCATCATGCAAAACAGCCCGCACCGCGCAGCAATCCTCCTTTCAGATCGGCTACCTTGTCATTAGCCAGCTTTGTCGCGCCTTACCCGTACCAATGAAACAGAAGAGATTACCAACTTGAAGTAATACCTTGTGATTTATCCTCTTCGAGCGAAAGCTCGCCGCTCAAGAAGTTGGGGTAGTTTCATAAGGATCTTTCAAATGTAGTTGACATGGGATCCAGGTACTTACATGTCACATTGCAGGCAACCTCCAGGCTCACATGGAGTCAGCTACTAGCAAGCTATGAGAGAGGTTTTAAAGATAGATTAGCCAGCTGTGTCACGTTCGGAAAGAATGCCAGTTTCCACTTTGAACGTTTGAAACTCTCTGCATACTTGTCTACATACACCTTTTCCGTCCAACTCTTATACCCGCTCGGTGCGGTTAGTTTGAAACCTCGACTCAACGATTGGTAGCTATTTTAAGACATTGGAAGTTAGTGTTCAGTTCATTTCTCCGTAATGCCAGTCCTGCATTTAACTTTCGTACGTATCTGATGCTGGTCCGGAGTGGTTACACAAAATAGACCCATATGGTTGAGGGGACTCGTCTATTTTTCAAGTTCATGACATCCCTTCTTCATCATTCCCTGACCTTTTCCATGTCAATGGTTCAACTTGTTCCTTGTTCTATGCCTTTCATTCCTACGGCGCCAACCAATATACACTACTTGCAGAATCCAGATTATGATTGGCCTGTCACGAAGTCGCCGCATTTTCTGTAGACGATGGTCATATCCTTAGTCTGCAGCATGCGTCCACTCACTAGGTGAAGGACACAAGATCTACAATCCTCGTCAGGCCTCTGCCGGAACATTGACAAGCTACTTCATATGTAGGAACCGCCACAATAGATTCAACTCGTTCATTTCCGGTCTTTGGCCGACATTCATCACATGAGTCCCACTTTGAAGGTCCCAATCATTTCCTGAAGAGCAGACCGATGGGCAAGAATTGGTATTTTCTACGACCAGAAATCAACTTCACTCGAAGTGTCGTACATCTTTGCCATTTACGACGTTACTGTAATGATATCTTGACTCAAGACAATATCCTCTACAAATGTTTTTTTTTTTTTAAATCAAAGGTGAACGTCACGTGATACAGTTCATAAACGTTTTCACCCGACCTCGAGGCCAATGCATGTTCAGGGAGTTGCCTTTTAACGGGTTCCTCACTATATTTTAATAGAACCTTGCACTGATAATCAGAGGAGAAAACGTGAGGTTTCCATGCGGCTGTCACTTGACTATAAGACTTTAGGCTTGTCACTTCACATTAGCATTCGGAGGTAACAATAACGATCACCCAATTATTGTCTCCATTGCTGCAGCAACGCTAAAGTTCGCTAGTCCTCCTTTCTCCTCAAACCACCATAATCCCTCTACTTGAACACTCGATCTTAGGATGCGCCAAAGTCACTTCGAAGCTGTTATCTCGGCAGAAAATGATAATTTGCCGATGCCGCTATCACACATCATCTCTAACCCGCCGCCATCGATGCTCCTCTATCTCCTCCCGCCTTGTCTTATTTTGCTTGCCATAGATGTTGCACTTCGGATATCCCATCGCCCATCCGAAGATGACATCGCACTCGAAATAACCAATCAACACACGCTGGAAGCACAGCAAGCCATCACCGGGTACAACACACGGCTTAAGGGAGTGATCAAGGAGCGGCAGCAACCCACGGATCGCCATCGGATGCTGGAGAAGCAAAGAAACTTTGCACATCATCGACAGCGACTTCTCGTTTACAGTCCTGTCACCAATCCTTTGATTTTGCCAGGCCGCGATGGAGAAACGAGGAAGTTGGGCAGTAGCAGAGGTGCCGGGGTTGGGCCTTCTTTTACTGCGTTCTGCGATCGCCTCTTGCTCCAAAACAGGATTTGGAAACAGCAAAGAGAAATCAAAGTTTTGCGGAGATCCCTGGACTCTAAGTCAATGGCGAACTGTTCGAACGCCTTCAGAGCCTTTTGCGATCGGCTTATTCTAACCAACAAAATTTGGAAATTGCAGACAGAGGTCACTCAGTTGATAGCGGAAATTGAGAAGGTAAAACGATCTCGGGTGGTGGCAGTGACGCGGGCCGCTAAGCAGATGGTTTTGGATGTTAGAAAAGAGCGGCTGGTGGAGGAGTTCGTCAAGGAACTTATGGCTGACCTGGAGAAAAGCAGACAGGCCATTAAATCACTACGTGCAGAGCATGAGCAGGAAATCGAGGAGATGGCTAGAGTAGGGCGAAAAGACTACCGGAGGTTGTCTGATGAAATCGAGAGGCTGAAGTTGGCCCAGGAGACACGGCTCGTCGAACAAGAACTTTCGAACATGATGGAAACTGAGCTGATTGAGCGTACAGCGCTCCTTTATCAGAAGGCTGAAATTCCACCTGACGAATACCTAGGGGACGAAGTGATCGGGTATCCAAAGGATCGTATGGCCCACCTAACCGAGGACATTGAGACACTCTCTGGGTCTGATTTGGAGTTGGAAGAAATGTCCAACACGTCAACGTCTACATATGTCGGGTCCAGTGGCGAACGATCTCCCAACTCTAAATCTTCCTTCAATGGCAGTAGCCCTGGAAGGGGGAAAATTAGCCCTCATCAACGAGCAAAGCCCTCGCCCTTGAAGATTCCCCCTCGTGAGGCCGGCTCGACATATCTCCGAATTTCGCCTGTGGCAAAGTCTCAGTTGGATCCAGGTCCCTATGTTGGTTTCTCATTCAATCCTTTGTTCTTTGGACCTGCAGATAGTTCCAAGGATGAGTCGACGGACAAGGACTCCACGAAGCATGTATTTTCGCTCAAGGGAACACCGCAGCACCGCAGGTCGGTCATCTCTTGTAGCAAATCGATTTCGGCGGATACTGTCCAATCATCCAAGCCACCAAAGCGTGTGCAATGGAAGGTATGACCAAAAGAAAGGTTTTATATATACTAGCCTAGACGGTGTTTTCTACATGGCTGGATTATTTATAATTTAACCGACAGTTATTGTTACGCACCCTGTATTTCTACCAAGGTTTTTCAGCCGGAGTAAATGTGTTTAAATGATTTTGGCCAGAGGCCTGATGAGGGCAAGAAATTAGTGACGTGGCTTTGAACGACGTTAAGGCTTGAAATTGAAAGCTTGAAGCTTGAAAACTTTCAGATTAAAGCAATCATGGCGGTTACGGGAAGACAAAAATCAACAACAAGATGTTGAAAGTTGGGTGGACTAGTCACGTGCTATCAACTGGCCTTGTGTAACATCAAGAGTTTTCCTCCTCGAAATTTTATCTTCTTTTTTTCCTTCCAGTAATGTTCAGCACATTTCCCCCCTTTTCAAGCATTGAATGATCTCTGTTTTCGCCATCCATTCTCTGGCCTACGACTTTTAAACTTCGGCCTCAGGTTCAGCGTGGGCATCTCCAAGTTCACGACTGAACCCAATGATTGCTCTCTGCCGGAAGCCTTCTTCTGGGTCCACTTCTACTCCTAAGTAGTCAATAACTCCAGCTGGAACTCCTCGGATATGCTTAGTGCTATGTGCTTACCGAAAGCGGACGGAGGCCGCTATAAATTTACGTTCTGACGGGGCCTAGAGCTATAAGTTCCAACGAGCTGGGAGACAGCTGTCGAATTATTACAACATTATTATCGGGGTGCTGAAGCTTCGAAACTGCCTTATGTGATTCACTAGCTTCGTCTCCTTATTGGTACATGCCCTCCGTAATACAGTCGGTGGCTCATAACCCATAACTTTTGGGGGCTATCAAATCGTCATTTTGCACCAAAGGTTGCCTCTGATAACTGATAACATCCAATAACCCATAGCGTCAGGCGTCCACCGAGGGATATGGGTTCGACTGTATCGACCCCTGAAGGAGACGGGATTGTCAACGATCTAGAACCACTTCATTTTTATCTTTGTCATCCACGAGACCTTACAATAGGCCTAATACACTCAAAATTTACACATACAGGTGGACTTTGGGCGGACTCTAGACCCCTGCTAGCCGGGAGTCTGGAACGATGGCATGTACTAAAATTGTCCTGCTGTACACGTATATGGCAGCTGGCCTCTACATTTGAAGTTCTAAATTCCGGCTCCGCCTAAGCGAGCTATGCGTGTATGTTCAGGGTTTCAACAGCTGCCTCGATCTGCACACGTGGAATATTCATGAATTTCTTCTACTAAAACTAACTACTTCGGGGAGAACTTAACACCTTGTTGGCGTATTGAACCTCATTGCACTTGGGATCGCACTTACGGCAATATTTCATACTAAGACGGCGATAGCCTACACAGTCTTGCATATTGTTTTGAGGAATTTCACCGCGCCCTTGATGTGCGCTTTTTCTTTTCAGATCTGACTCTGGCTCGAGAGCCTCGTTTGACGACCTCTGGACCTCTGGTACTACACAAGGATGCGTTGACGCATATATTCAGAAATAGGGGGGACCATCATCGCTACAGCACTACTACGAAGCCACCACTTTAAGCACATGCTGCTCACACCGGATCAAGATCCCTTTGACCTTGCCCAACTTGGGTCTCAGAAGCACGGTGCAAAACAATATGCAACGCACTGTAATTTGAACGCTGGGGATTGGGATCTTTGTCCAACTCAATTCTGGGCCGTGGCCCGCACCTGGCACTGAAGTAAAAGAATTTCAAAGAGTATTCAGAAATCCAGCCTCCTACCCATGTCGGCAATTGACTTCCGAGTTTGGGTGTTCATCCGAGATCTCATCAAGACCTTTTACTCCGTCGCTTATATTCAACCTTAAAACTTAAATTGGCGTGGGTAGGCAGTTCCGTTTATGTCAGGTAATAGATGTTGATTTCGTGGCAGCCAGTAATGAGCAATGACTAATGATCATTTATTGATTAAGCCCTACTGCAGGCCCCTGAAAAGCTCCCTATCCATGCCGTTACCGAAAAGTCAAAAAATACCTCGGTTTTCATCCGGACGGTTTTGCCCAATTTTTATCCAGATAGCGGTTTCAGCCTCCGAACCAGGGCAAATGTTATCCGGACTTCGGAATCCAGCATACTAAAAATCACCATTTTTTTATTTCTTTGGTGAGAGTTTTCAGCATAGAGGTTGTACATAATCTACAAGAGATGTAATTACAATACTAGAATTCAGTGTTAACTAATGTTGTTGGTCAGTCTCATCCTGGGCTTGAAGCTTGAAGCTTGAAGCTTGAAGTCCCGTGTAGTCCGATATTTTGACTTGGGCCATTTTTTATCCGGACTCGGCTCGGGGTCAGATCAAGCTCCGGGAACGGCATTATAGCAGGAATCCTCCTACTGCTGAAGCCTGAATGATGGTACCGGTGGTCACAGTGAGTAACCACAGGTTAGGCGATTTGCGCCTGCTGCATTTGACGATTCCGACGGTATCATCTATTCATACCAAATTAGTGAATCTTCCCGGACCTAATTCCACAATGAACATCTTCATACTGGCACGCCCGCGCTAGGTTTTTCTACTGGTTAATATATTTGTACATTACTTATTGTCCTCAATGTTGCCAGGATTTATCTGATTTGGCCTTCGGAAAAAAAACCCCGCTGGAGTAATTTGCGTGATCGGTCTTGGCCCCACAAGATACGATGGCCACGGAGAGTGGGTAAGTTGACGTACCCCAAAGATCGATGGTTTGTGTAGTTTCTGCCTGCAGGACAGTGTAAATCGATTTTCGAAAATAATAATAACAATTGTCAGCAATATCTTGCTTCGAATTTAAAGACCTCTGTGCGGCATGAATTTAAAAGCCCTGATGGTAAGAACAGGTGACGGATATGTCATATAATTTCTTTTTGTCTTCGGATTTAATTTCAAGTCTAGAAGGATGAGTTGAAAGACGAGAGGGGATTCTATGACAAGGGTTGGACACCAGTAGTGAGAATCAAGTCCGCTCTTCACCTGCGGATATCGGAGAATAGCGGCGACTCCGAAAATCACAGGCAGAATTGGATTTTGTCCATTATTTTCTGCGAATTCCTGTCTATTCCTGTGCATTTTGAGATGATAAAAAAAGAAAGCCCAACGAGAAAATTCATGGATATTCTGCATTTTTGGTTATTGTCAGTACTCTACTTTGATCTGCCTCAGGTTCTCGTACATAACCCTTGTACTCTTTACTACTAATATCTTTTATGTACAAATACTATGCAGCCTTCGGAGTTCCGAGTGTCCTGTAGACAGATCCCGGCCGCCGGTAGCTCAATTGAGATACCCGTGTATCTTAGTACTAGACTACTTATTGAACAGAAAAACAGATAAGAGAAGTAAAAAGATGTGGAAGGACCACGGATAGAAGCGGATTACCGCTGAACTGTCTTCCGGCACTGATATTTGCAGAATAGTGCAGAATCAGTTTTCACTATTGAATTGTGAACATGTTATTTCCCCTTGAAGATAAAATAAGTTAAATATAGTACACCTCCTTGACAGGGGTAAGTACGAGGTTCCCAGTTCAAGTTGTAACGGCTAATCTATATTTCCATTGTGGTTGGTTAATCGAAGCCTGAAAGCCTGGCTATATCATGGACATTGTAATGTCCAGATGTTATGGTTGAACACGTAACATAACATCTGGTGTATGAGATCTCTCTCGGAAAACATATGATCCCGACATTCACCGAGCTCGGACGTCGTGGCAAACAGACAGCTTGGTGTTCCCGCAGCTTGGTACACTTGTACTTATTAGTATTTGACAATCGGTGGACTTTTTTGCTTACGCCGAATGAATGTTGGCATGTGACCATGATGCCCATGCCGCGACCATCATTTCTTGACAAGAATGTTTATGTATGTCGATAACATCGGTGTGCGGTAAGTAGAAGCCCGACAACTCCTGACAATTTTGCTGCTCTTCCCTTTGATTCTTACTTGTACGACTTGAATTATCTTATCACACTCTTTCGATCAATGGTTTGATGTGTTGATTACGACAACGACTACCAAGCCCTCCGGAGTGAGCTATTAGGTGATCAAGTACATTAAAACAACCTCAATTCTACTCCCTATGATATCTGAGCATGATTCTACAACGTTCACAACCACCGGGCCAGTAAACCGCCCTTTCTGAGTCCCAATAATGAAATGAAATACATTTTCGCAGACTGCGTTACATAAGCAACTCAGTCGGAGCCTATATGGTGTATATGTGAGGAATATAGTAAAAGCATATATGAATAGACCATCGTGGGTTTTCAATGTTCTGAAAGGGTGATGTTGGTCTTAAGTACGTTCATCAGATAAAAACTGAGTCGGCCAGCCAAAAGGAAGCGTAAGGGTCTGCCCTTGAGCTTGAACTATCACCGGTCGCACGATTTGACCGACTAAAGGTGAGTACAAACTATCATTATGGTCAAGTAACTACTTGTTCTTACTCATTAGAGATGCACCCATTAGGTTCGGGAAGAACACATGTCCCCGGGGCTGCTGCCTCCATGAACCCACATCCTTCCAACAAACGCCATCCATCCTCTACAGCTTCTTTTGTTCAAGGTGAAATTTTCTATTTTGTTCAATGCCACTTTCTTACCGTCATGTTGTTTAGGGCAAGCGGAAGGATCCTCTCGTCCGCCCCCCCTGTCCGATTGTTCAGTTCCCAGTGACCTCTGGTACTATTCCCCATCGGGAGGCCCAGTGGACGCGAACAAAACCCACCCACTCCCTGATATCTCTTCAACGTCCATGATCGGCCCTACGTCTACATTCTATAACCCCGAGGATACATCCCTTCAGCGGGACCATAACCATGACCAATACCAGCAATGGATTGAAGGCTACGGTCCTCAGCAGCAGCAAGCTCAACAGAGTCATCAACACTATCCGCAGCAACTGGAATATGACCCCAGCTACCATGGTGGTAATCTTCACGCCCCTATGAATCCCTCGTACGATTTCACGCAACATCAATACGAATCTTCCAGCTCCTTGAGCCAGTATGATGGGTCAACCACTGACACTGTAACTCAATCTAATGTTGGGCATAATTCATCCTCATACCAGGGGCAGTCAAACGACCTCTATTCTCAAGTCTACTCCGAAACTATTGCTATGAAACAGAATGCTGCATCCACTCCTAAACTGACGCCAGAATTGGTTAACCATTCATATTCCACTCTTTCCAACCAAGAATCTCAACAAAGTCTATCCCATCGGTCCCGTCAACAGCAAGTTCACCGGAAAGCCCCCCGGCCCCCTCAGCCCCCTCAGCCCCCTCAATTCCAGCAAAATCACGCGCACAGATTCTTAGCCCATCCAAACTCATCTGAAATCAGACAGCATGCTTCTTCGAACCCATCATCTTCTCACTCAACCCCTCTAACTCAATCGTCCATAGTGTGGAGTAATGAACCGGGTTATTCCAACCCGGAACCTAACGGAAATGCCGATCCAGGGGCTCAATCATCCTTGAGAGCAACGAGCACCAATTCTGGTTCTAGCAGGCCTAGCACGTCGCAGAACACACCAGTGACTAAGACTTCGCCAAATATTCAACTTAACCCAACTACATCGGGAAACTCCAGATCCAGCCCTCGTACCTCTCCCCCTCGTACCAACAGTTCATCTTTTGCCCCAGAGAAAACTGGTCATAAACGCAAGAGAGTGAAGAAAAACGAACCTGCACAATGGTCAGGTGGAGGCTATGGCGGTGCAGAGAGTGATTCTGATAGTGAGGACGATGGATCGAATCTAGGAATGGGAGGTGGTATTAGTGTAGGTATGGGAGGACTAGGCGTAGTAGGTAAAGGTGCGGGGACGAAAGGATCACGACTGTGAGTAGTTTTCTTCCCCCTCTCTTTCTTTTCGTCCTCTCGTATTGTTGGACGATGTTCGAGGTTTTCGGACCACTTTTGTGGTTGATCTACATCTTGATGGACATTCCATACGTTCGTCGATCCAGGTGAAGGACGGAATGAATGATGAATTATCTTCGTTGACTTGGTTTACTGACGTCCTGGTTTGCATATCTCTCCACCGGTACCGCTTTCCGTGTTCGATTTCGAAATTCCGTCTGTTCATAATATGGACGCCTATTCTTTTGTGACACTGGATTATGGCGATGTCGTTGATGGTTTATCTCCTACCTGGGCTACCTCACCATTCGCATTCATCTATTCCGGACGATATTCCATCTCCGCGAATTTCCTTTGTCTTCCAAACGCAATCTATCAATTGTGTCCCGACGACATTTGTCCGACCTTTGGACCTTCGGTCTAATTTTAACTCCGTTGCACTGCCGCCGCCGCCGCCGCCTCCACTATACTGCGATTATCGGCGGTCACCTGATACGCTGTGCTCCAACATTGTGCTTCGGCATGCGACTTCGATATTATTTCTGCTCTCGATGAACTCGTGCCGTCTTCCTGAAGACCCGGAGCTTGTACGCACTGCAAAAAGCTCAAGGTACGCTGAGCTTCTAGAACCTCTCATTCATACATCCTGTCACCAATTCCGTTCCACGTCCCTTTCTTTTTCGACTTTGGATTAACCACTGACATGAATCCCCCTTTACCTTTTCTTAAACATATGATATTATGTCTACTTCGGGAATTTCAACCCGTCTTTTCGTTCCGGGCCTATATCTTTTACCCAAATTGTACTGCGGATCTGGCTCAACTCCTGTTCGCTATGTCGACTGCGCCCTTGCAAAATACTGATTGTCCGATTCGAACGTTCAATCTACTGAATCCTAATACTGCTGTGAACCTCCGGTGGAACCACTTGCGATGTTAACAGATGAAATGTGACTTTCCGAAGCATGAGGATACCTGCAAACGTTGCAAATCTGGTGGACATGTTTGTATTGTAGAGGGCCGCAGGCAAAGAATTGCTCCAAAGTTAGTCATTCCTCATGTTCAAACCATCTTTTTTTTTCTGTGCATCATTCGGTGCGACATCTGTCCGGGTTCTTTCTTTCGCAGGGCGGGCATGATTCTTTTCTTTTAAACAAGTTTGCGACTTAGAAGCCAGGACAGGGGTAGAGTCCTTTAAAGAGTCTCCTGTGCCAGTGATTGTTTTAGTATCGCATCCCGTGGCGATTCCACTTTCTCTTGTGATGTCCCACTTGCTCTCATCCCCTTCACTCTCTTCAACTCTTTCTGTTTCTCCTACACCATCTCGAGTGCCTTCTCCAGCGCCGTCATCTGACTTTTCACCCTGCATTAGCAAACGAGAATATCTTATGGCACAGATCAGGCAAAAGGATGCTATAATCGAGTCTCTTTTGAAACAAGTATGTCCCCGTTCAACACACCTTTCCACTCCTTCATGACTTACAACCTCACTTTATAGCTGCACAACCCATATACTGCAACACCCTTATCGATCGCGTCATACCGTATGGCCACATCTCCTTCAGACCACAACAACAAAAACGTTTTGGCCTGGCTGGATCGTCTGCAATCAAGTATTCGCGATGCCGGAAAGAAAGCAGGTCCTCAAGCATTCCGTGAACTGCGTGACTTCGAGAACGTTGAGGACGATTCAGAAGGCGAGTCTGACGGTCGCGCGCAGGCTCAAATATATGCATTGGCTGCCAAAGACGATGAAGACGATGATTCAGATGAGATCTTGCGTACCGAAACCAAGTTACAGTCTTCCCTACCAGATGCCCACGTGCCAATTGGATTGATCGCGGACTTGAGTCTGAGTAACAACAAAGCTAACCGCAAAAAAGATAAACCTAAAGAGGGAGCAGTTTTGAGCGAAGAAGACCTGAATGATGATAACGTTGTGCGTATATCGGTTCTTGTTTATTGTTAGCTCAAAGTCAATGGTCCTGTGTTGATCGTAGGGTGTTGCAAACGAAACATACTTCATGCCTGGTTGGTCAAATTTAGCTAAGGCGGACTAAGTGGTCTAACTTGGTGTCACAGGACCCGCCACGGACCTTGGAATAAGGGCTACCTTGATCGAACAACATAGCCCACCGGAGATCCTGGTTCATGGATTAGTAAAGCCAGAAGATGTCGATAAACTATTCGAGATGTATGTCACTTAAATTTCTCAACTTTGAGAATTTCTCAACTTTGATTCTTTAATCTAACCTTCATTCACAGATTCTATGAGCGGGTTAATGTGGGTCATTTGCAGTCTTAATGATAGCTGGACCTGACACATTTCGTAGCCGTTTATTTCTCTCCTGGACCCTGTGCTCCACACCCCGGCATCGACCTTTTCCAGATGTCCATTCCTGTTCACTGTCAGTGAGTACCGATAGTTTGTATTTTATTGATGCGTTTGGGTCGAACATTGACCGTGTCTCGCAGTATGCGCTATCTCCTCACGATATTATTCAGAAAAATCAGAAATATATCCAATAGCGATGCATTTTGCCAAGCATTCCGCTGCTAATGCCTTGATTGATGGCTGGAAATCGGTCGAGCTGTGCCAGGCTTATATACTTATGAGCATCTACGCGGTACCGGCGAGGCGATGGGAAGAAGACCGAAGCTGGTTGTACACTGGTCTTGCGATTAGGTCAGCTTCCATGGTGCCTTCTGTGGGACAAAAACATGAATGATTCTTTTAGGATTGCTACCGACTTGAACTTGCATCATGTTCCGACCACATTGCCTAAAACCGAGAAACTGGAACGTGAAATCTTGAACAAGACTCGTGTTTGGATGATATGCTTCAATTTGGACCGGTCGACTGCGACACAATTTGGTAAACCATCAACAATCAAGGAGGACTTGTACGTAATCAGATTTTTATCCCACGTCATCAGATTCACCTTTTAGTGACAGTATCGTTCGAAATGCCACCGAATGGTACAAGAAATCTCAATATAATACAACTGTGAGTTCAACATTATCTCTATCTCATGCTTCTGATTCCTTCGTTCAGTACGACGTGCATCTCTGTGGATATACAGCACTTCTACAAATTGTTGCCAAGTTCCATGATGATATATTCAGTGACCCTTCTTCGCCAACCGGTCTGAACAAGGCAAGTTAAATGTATTTTTGATCCTTCGCAGCCCTTTATAATCTGCAAACAGAAAGTCGATTTCAGAACCGTTACGCTCGCCCATGATGCTCGCTTATCCCAGTATCACCAAGAATGGTCGAAACGATTCAACGACGATACCAATCCCGATGGTATTTCTTGATTCTTTGTTAGGCGTCATCTTAATATTCACATTGTTGTAGACCCGAGTTGCGCCTTCCGCTGTACTCTGCTTCCATTGTAAGTCCTGGAGACTTTTTTTGGTTCTTGAGCTATCTCAATAATGTATATCTAGCCTTGTTAGTTATTCACGCCTGGTAATGTTCTCTTTCGGGTTTCAGCAAGCATATCAACGTGGCTTCGGCCAAGGAGATATCATCTTCTTCACAACTGTTTGCATCTTCCTTTTGTACAATGATTCCTATTTACTGATAACAATTAATATCAGTGTTTGGAGGCTGCTACAGCGGTAGTCGAAAACATGATCGATGGTCTAGCACCAAGCGGTTATATGCGATATGCGCCAGATGGTTCGTCTCAATTTCGTCTGGGGCTATTTGCGATCGATTTGACATTGCTATTTTAGGTCATTTTGTTTTCGCATCTTTTGCCTCAGCCTTTCTCCTCAAGGTATGTTTATGTTTAGTTCTTCCTTTGGGCAATTGTTACACTGACTTATTGTAGCTTCTTCGACCAGAATTTTCGCCATTTTTGACGAAAAGTCAAGAGAACGATATCTTTGACCTGATTGGACGACTCATTCAGACTTTGAGCTCTCCAAAAATTGCCATTGATGACCGACACACGCCAAAGTTGTATGCTCGCTTCCTTGCTGGACTTCTTTCTCGCCATCGACGTGATGGTGCGACTATTGGTCGCTTACAAGCCGTGCCACCGCCTCAGAGTTCGCTTTCCGGAGATGGCACTGGCCAGTCCACTTCGGCTCCTGCGGGTCCACCTACTTCCTCTGCCCCAGAGCAAGGTGGACAAAGTCAAGACTTGAGTCAGACCTCCTTATGGTAAGAAACGTTCATAATAACGGCTTCATATCCAATATTTAAGATATTATAAAAATTCTTTAAGTCAAGTGCCAATGGATACTTCGATATATATGCCGGAGGCCACATTCGCCAACAACGGTGCAAATCCGCTCGGATCCACTTTCGATTGGACATATGGGGCAAACGTTTTCTCTGACGAGGAGATGCTCGCAACAATGCAAGCGATTAAGAATCCCACCTGGTGGTCAAATATGATGATGCCAGGGTACGCAACCCTGTCCATTTAATCACGTTGACATTCAGGCTCAATGTTTACTAGGTTCTCATGGCCTGAAGGGTCGCCCTCTCCTCCAGCTAACATGTCCGCGCCTCCATATCGCCAGAATGCACTGGATATGAATGAGAACTTTGGACTATTTCAAACCACACAAGTTATGATGTAGCGATTGGATCTAGTTTTTCTGGGCTGATGATACTTTGCTTTCCTATCTGTTTTTTTATCTTTACTTTCTGTTTATTTGTAGTTTTTTTTGGTCATGGTCTAATCCACTTTTGGGTACAATCCTTTCGGTTTCCACCCACTTCTCGGTTTCTCCCCTCAATCAGAGTTTGATCGGAACTCACTCCATTCTTTGTTAGACGACATCGTGCATAATTCGGGTCCGGGGAAAATGGACTTGTGTTACCACGTTTCTCTATGTATCATATTTTGCAGCAATTGCTGGTTTTCGCTGGTTTTTTTTCGGGTTAAAACGTAGAAGATAGTAGAATGTCAAACATCAGTAAAACAGCAACATAGTTCCTCAGTTTTTGGTGGTTTCCAGGCAGTGTTGTGAACGGATGTGGCATCCACGCCACGTGGATCGTGGATATACCCTGGACGAAAAATGGAAATGGTGTCACAGGGAATGGAAATGGAAATGGATACTGGCATATGTGGCATCCACACCACGTGGATCGTGGATATCCAGACCTAAGCTACCAGGGCCCATTGGTGGGCATGTTCCAAGCCAATCATTTACCCACTACCCGCAGTATGTCTAAGACAGACATTTGGGTGTACTTCGCTACACATCCTCGAAAAGCCTCGAAAGCGCCTGAGGCTATGTCTGGTGGTCGCCCAAAGGTTGCTTGAATCAATAGTCTTAAAGGAACTGGTACAAGATGTAGAAGCCATCAATAATGACAATCGGTTTGCTGCAAGAACTCGAGCATGAATTGAGACTTCATGTGTAATATTTCTTCATAATAGGATTCATGATCTGATTATATGTCAAAAAAGTTTGGAATGGTCCTGCGATGCTGGAGAGAAACTCCCGACTTGAAAACCTGGCGCACCAATTCAAGTATTGCACTCTATCTACTCCTACAGAGCGAGGGATCGGGCAGCAAGAATGTGAACGACTTCGTTTGGTCAATACGAGTCCAAAATCCAAAATCAAATCGACGCAATTATGATCAATATGTCGCAGATATGGAGGCTGGTCCCTCTTCATGCAACCCTCCACTGCCCTTTCTTCTTCAAGCTGGACGAAGTGGCAATTCGACGGGTGAATACTTCCAGCCACTTCTTGATCAGAGATACCTCCATCTCATCGGTCTCAGGCCTTATCATTGGCACCTGCCGCTCTGTAGGGTCATGGACCTAAAATTCGTTCCGATTCAAGTTATTACCTAGCGTTTTAAATACCCTTTCCAGTAGTTGACACTTGGGACAAAGGCGGAAATTCGCTTCATGATCTCTAATTCTTCCATGAAGAAAATAGAGGTCAGGGGTGGGGTATCAGCAGACAGTAAGGGTAGATATCGCCCGATATATACTGAGAGACAACAAAGTTTCCAATCTAGCAACGTGGCCTCGACTACCTTGTTGAGTGGGTTGAACTGTGAAACCCCAGGTGGTATCTGGATTTAGCCATGACAATCTCAATAAAGGTAGTAAGTATATTCACTCACGTTGGCCGGGTCCACTGGGAATCTGCGATACACCAATACAAGAGAAAAGAGTGCTGGAAATCTACTTGCCAACATATAGATGAGCTGGCTATCCGCATTCTCAACTTGAATATGAAAGTGCCGCATTTCGAAAGGGCGATGGGAGAAGATTCCAACAACTTCAGTCACCTCATCTTTCGTTAGAAAGTGGTCGGTCAAACAGAGGTAGGTTAATGTATCGCGTGATCGGCATAGCAGACGAACAGTTTGTTCTGGTGATACATATGGAATCTCCAGCGATTCAAGACCACACAAAGCCGCAGGAGAAGTGAGAAGCAATTCGTTCAGGCGCAGCCAATCGAGTTGTTTCTCCGACACATTTTGATCTCGGTTGTTGTCGGCTCGTTCAGGCAAATTAGGTCTGAGCTCAACATGGAGAAGAGTTACGGAATGGGTCTTAAGGATCTGGAGGATACCTGAGGCGTTCTGCAAACAACTTTGGTCAAAATATATCTGAGCCGCAAATCGGCGCAAAGCTGGCATCGGGGGTAAAGCCTTGAAAAACTTGGACAAATCCATTGTGGACGAAGAGGAGATCGTCAAGGAATTCAACGATGTCCGACGATGGTTGATGAACGGGACAACTGTATCAAGAAGGTCTTGAATATCTAACTCGATGGCTTGGTAGTCGGAATGCTGAAGATGTGGAAGTTGCGTATCAGTATCGGTCGTCACCGTGAATTCGCCTTTGGAAGCAGTTTGGGGATGATAATCAAAATGGAAGTCAAGCTCCCGCACATTATCAAAGTTGGTGATCGCAAGGAGCTCTTGGAACTTGCCAACTTGGGCCCGCAAGACCAATTTTCGTAAACTAGTATCGAAAGCTGTCCTCGTCGACGTTAGGAGGATCCGAGTATCCTTGTTCAGGGGAAGGTCCCGCCACTCGAAGTTAAATTCTGTAACGTTGGTCATGCCGTTGACCGCTTTAATCATGAAACGAATGATTTCCTTGGAAGAAAGCGCGTCCTTCAGATCGCCATACCTTCGTCCCTTTGCGTAACTATGCTGTCGTTGAACAGAAGGCTTTTTTTTGATATAGGAGCTCAAAGAATGTATCAGACGCCCCCAAAGTGTCTTGGGCGTGCCATTGTTAGACAAGGTGTCCCGTTTGAAGAGGAGTTCAACAAACCACGCTCGGATACAAAGTTTCTGAACGTGACTGGCAATGATAGGTTCTCTAGACATGCATGAGGCTTCTTGTCAAGCTGAGGCATGCCAGCTTGCGAGAACTACGTACTGCAGGCGACCCAACAAGTGGACCATACGCCCATCCACCTTCGTCCATCTCACTTCGCGGTATTTCATATCAAGGACCACATTGAAGAAGGTACGATTGACGGATATAAGTCTATACAGGTCATGAACCGGTCCGGATTGGAGTATGTGATTTGCAACGACGCGCCATACGTCGTCTGGGACGTCGTTGCCAGTAATTCGCATGCGCCTACGAGTCGTTATTGGAGTTTGCCTACAACCTAGAGGTCGATCGTCGTAGGACAGAGACAAGGGCGAATTGTAATGAACCTTGTTGCGATGCCCGTATTTTATGTTAAAATTTGACATACTGCATTGAGAGGGATCGCACGGGCTGTGGGTATGTATACTATATACCAATCAACCCTGGCTTGATCTTGGCTGCGACGTGCGTGCGACTCTGTCAAGAAACAATCATTGGCACAATGCGACTGATAATTGTCACTACCTGTTAAGTAAAAGGAAGAGAAGCGTTCTACATATGCTAAATACTATTAATCCACAAACATTTAACAATTGATCAGGACAGTGAAGAGGGTCTCTGTAAATTCACCCAGATGGTATAGATCTAAAGCAATTTTGTTCCCCAGCTGCTCGATCGCCACTGATTATTCAATGATTATTGGTGAGTGCTTTTTTTGTGCGGCATGAATCAAACTCACGTTCTCGATGCTGAAGCCCAAAAGAGGTTGGATAAATACAGCTCCATGACAGTTAGAGTGAATAACGTACGAGGTATTGCGAGATTGTTAGACTACTGGACCTTCATCACTGAGTCGATTCGCGCTGCTTGAATACGCCTTCTCAAATTTCGCCAAACTGGCAGCCCACAGACCCATGTTGACAGGACATACAGTGACTGACAGAGACCATCATGATCCAGAAGGTACTAGTCAAAATTGGAGATGTACTCACCCCGACTAAGAATCCAGTCGAGTGCTTCCAGCAGAGGTTGAAAGTGTAAAGAGATTCCAGAGCGTGAGTCACGATAATAAACCAGGCACTGTATTTAAGGGCAGCGCATTGGACATTGCCAGAAATGAAAAATGGTAGGGATAATGGTTGAAACAATGGTTGAATGAAGTGAAGATACAAAATGACAGTGCAGATGGATCCAGTGATGTAGGCTCGTCCTGGCAGCTCAAAGGTGGTGATTTTAGGGGCTTTGATCTGCTCAAAGTTCAATGGTATATTATTACAATATACTGCTCTGGGCTGTCGGTTATAACGCACCATGCCGAGACCTTCCTGCGCGAATGCCTTCATTTCGAGAAGACGAGGTTTGACATCTTCATATCCCGATAGGGGTGGGTCGATGGGAATGCGTACATCCCTCTTCGAGCCTTCTTTCATTGTGCAGGTCAAGGTCATGCTCTAGGATGACCGTAACATGAGTATCGGGTAGAAAATAGCCAAGAAAAATGGAGGCCGCACCTTGGAATCGATTGCTGACATTTCCGCACTAGTGATAACTTCGTTGACTTTACCGAACCATTTTGCATATGCCACTAGAGTATCTGGATGACTTGACATGTACATGCGTAGAAATGAGGCCTTTTCAGCAACGGGATCGGACATTGTGAACTGTCAGTGAGCAAGCTGGGCTTCTCAAACTCTCAGTATTTTATAGCAAGGCCAAGATACGTGGAGGCCTGACTAGGCCTGGGTAAGGTCGGTGACCGCGTGAGGGTCCGACGTCAAGCCGATATCCATACCCACGGCATCGAAGTAATCATCTCTGACGATATGAAGTCTGGATTGGGGCGTGAGCTACTTAGCAATAAAGGCTAGGTGTGTCCACCATGTTTTTGACAAAAGGGTAAGCACAGTGACCACAGTCTGGCAGATAAATGGCTTTCAAGGACAAAATATTGAAATAGCTTGAATATTCACATTCTCACATATATATATCTCTGTGTGTCAATAATTTCTCTCTTGTCCAACTTCATTTTTACTTTTCGAGTTCAGTAAACTGGAGATCACGCAAGCCCAGCGGCAACATCCTGCTGGAACCGCCTCACAATGGGCAACATTCCTCCTTGATCCACGACGAATCCGAGGCTAAGAGGATAGGTGTTATCAAAAACAGCCGGCCATGAGGAAACCATACGCCTGTTTAAGGGGTCATCCTTGAACTTGACAAGTTTGAGGACATCTTTATCTTGTCCCGAAACTTCCTCGAGAGCCTCAAGCTCTTCACGTACTGTCGCAGTAAAACCAGGAAGACATATAACACGGCTGTGGGAGAAGAATTCTTCAGCGGGTATGTGTTTAGCGATAATGAAATTTTGGATGGTGGTTTCGGCTGATGCGAGCCAGACGGGTAGGGAAAGCTCTGGGGAATCGAAAGAATCCCCAATTGGACAGATGGATTCGAGACCCTTCAGTGGTTCACGGATGATACCTGAGAAAAAATTAGGTGAATTTCAATGTGGAAAACAAAAAACCAGACTTACCGGAGATGAAAGCGGATGTGGCAGCGGAGGGAACACCTGGGCGGATGACGATGGTGGGGAGACGCATGATGCGACCGTCAACCCAACCGCGACGGGTGTACTCGTTCACCATCAACTCAGAAGTGAGCTTGCCAAGGCCGTATGAGCCCTGAGGTGTGGCAATGGTTGACGGCGTAATGACATCGGGCTAGACACAAAAAAGTGTATAAAGCATGTACGGAAAAGAGAGATTCGAAGTGCCTTACTAAAGGGCCACCGTACACAGCGAGTGATGAGGTGAAGATGAACTTGATCGGCGAAGATGTCTGGCTGTGGTTGCGAGTGACTTGCAATACTAAATGAATGGAATCAATGTTAATCTGCCTACAAGTTTTACCATTTAATAAAAGACAAATGGAACAGCTTTAACCTTCACACCAAGCTCAAAGTTATCTTCTGATCCCCGCGACATGATACCGTGAAGGCAGTAGATGCTCTCGGGGACGCCATGTCTGGTGGTAAAGAGAGTCTCGATATCAGCTTTGTCTGTCAAATCGGCCTTGATGGTGACAGCGTCTGAGCCAGCAGGAGCTTTTAGGTCGACGATATCAGCTAGAATGAGCTTGACATTGGGTGTCCGTGGATCAATCAGTAGAGCCTGAGCCAGCTACAATCGAGGTTAATGGAGGAAACATCATCATATACGCGATGTGAAATCTACTCACAAGGCCCCCGAGCCATCCGGCTGCGCCAGTTATGAGGACTGTGTTGGTCATTAAGCAGATCGATAGACTCCTAGAACTGATCGACGGGAGAAGACTCTGGGCCTGGGTGACTGACTCAATAGACTACTTTTGTTCTTAGCTGATGGTTTAGAGTCAAAGTTGCAGTGTTGGGAAGCCGGATACGAACTATCCGACAGGCGACTTGAAATGATCCAGATTAGAACTAAGACAGGACAACTCAGGTGAAGAAAAAGCTGTTCAGGTCTACTAATTAGGAAAGGAGATTGGGAGGGCATGCGACGAGCGTGAGAGTAACGAGCTCTGCCAGCAGCCGTGACTCGGACAACTCAAGTGTCTGCCCAAATGCTACCAACCGAATCTTAGCTTCATCTTCGAGTTCTATATTAGTGTTGGAATTGATTGTTGAATTGCACCATTTCTTGGATCTAGTTGTTGGACAAATCCTAGGGTCACTGACTGACTGACTGCATCTGTACTTTTGCTGTACTTGGCCATCAAGTACCTACAAGCTACTAGTACTGACTGTTTCGCTTGGCTTTTTCGGAACAATCTATTCTCGTACTCATGGCTTCGACTTCTTTCTATCGTTACACAAGGTTGGAGCCAGGAGAGCTATTGGAGGACGATGATAATTATCGTGCCAGTGGAGTTAGGAGATCCATCGGAGGGTGAATCCAAAAGTTATAAATCCTTGTAACTCCTGTTCCTCCTCTCACCACAACTTCTATGTTCAGTTCAAAATCAGGCGGAAAGCCATATTTTGGTCTGACGGGTACGGGACTCAATGTATGGGTGACCGTCGCTTGTACAACCGCGATGACTCTCTTCGGTAACTCATTTTCCCCTGAGTCGACGCAGGACGCCCATCCAATAGTAATTTGCATACAACAGGTTACGATCAAGGAGTTTTTGGTGGTATTATCGTAACCCCAGATTTTTTGGAACAAATGGGAAATCCTGGACCCGGTCTTCAAGGCACTATCGTATCGTTGTATGATATTGGATGGTATGTTCTTTTGCACATTGTCCTATGGATACGCCAATCTTGGTGCTCACTACATCTCTCAGTTTCTTGGGTGCTATGTCCACCTTCGTATTCGGTAAACTGTGCGCGTAAAAGCTGGCTACTATGATTAATGAATACATGTGTGCCAGGCGAAAACTTGGGGAGAAAAAAGACCTTTATGATTGGAGTCGTCATCATGTCGATTGGGGCAGTTTTACAAGCCTGTGCTTTCTCTGTTCCACAAATGATTGTGGCACGGCTTATAACAGGTGTGTTTTTTGATGGTTTCTCGATTTATTCGTAGTGATCTCAACTTTGAACTCAATTCCAGGGGTTGGAAATGGGTTAGTACCGTCAAATAAATTCTTTCCATGTCAAATGACACGCCCTTATATTCAAAGTATCAACACTGCTACTGCGCCAATATGGCAAAGCGAAACATCCAAACCTGCTTGGAGAGGGAAACTGGTTATATTCGAAATGATGTATGTACCCATTAGTCATGGAAATATATTACTAATGTCCTTTGAAGTATGAATATCGCCGGGTTTTCGCTCAGTAATTGGATGACCTATGGGTTCAGCTTTGCACATGGGAGTATCGCCTGGAGATTCCCAATCGCCTTCCAGTTGCTTTTCTCTGCTGTACTACTTTCAACTATACCTTGGCTACCGGAGAGTCCTCGGTGGTTACTTGCTCATGGATATACAGAGCAGGGCGT
>Ga0193743_1000555_pt1 | contig 29184 bp, 29 predicted proteins | sample L2c2metaG_FD_143038 | JGI IMG/M metagenome (GOLD analysis project Ga0193743, IMG submission 143038) | Soil microbial communities from a riparian zone of the East river system, Colorado, United States - L2c2 | ecosystem: Environmental > Terrestrial > Soil > Riparian zone | place: USA: East River...
CGCACTGTACGCAACTGCAGCGTCGGTAGACTTTTAGTGGATTCTACGAAGTCCATGACGACGGATACATAGATGAACTGCCCTGACGCCTTTTTCATGAGATACTGGTAGTCGTCCCAAGCTGGCCAGTCCTTAGGAATGCTGTCGCGAGCAGGATGGGTTTCCTTGATCTTCGCAAATCTAGCTTGAAGATAGGTTCTGATATCGGCGTCGACCCTATAGTCGTTGTCGAGCGGCAATCCTTTCGTTAATGAGTTCACCTGATGACTGGAAAAATATGTTTGAATAGCATGTTCCGGTCTACTGGCAATCAAAAAGAGAAGTGGGGAAGATAGTTGGCTGGAAGCCAGTAGCAATAAGTCTAGAATCTCCGTCTGTGCTTTCTCGCCCGGCCCGTCGCATTCATCAAGACCATCGATGACAACGACCTTGCGTTGCTGATCTGTAGGTTTTTTCGGATCCTTTTCGGCAATGACATTGTTAAGAGGCTTGATGAGAAGCTCCGTCATCTGTCCCGACAAAGATTTCGAAAATACATTTGGATCGTGAATAATTGCGTTGGCAATGTGAGGGCGTATCTCAGTAATTGATAGGCATAATTGATAGGCAAGGGTGGCGATGAATCGAGTGTTCTCACTAGGGCGGTCGCTGGCCGATCGAGAGAAGAAGAATGATCCTGCTAACGTTTTTTCGTCATCACACTCCTTCGCAATGGTCCCCATAATCGTTGTCTTGCCGCATCCAGCAGGGCCGTACATCCAAAGGAAAGGATGGTCTTCGGAATTCTTGACCCAACCCTTGATGCACTGCATGATTGCTTTTCGGGTTCCGGGATGGCATTTGGGTACTGTCGAGCGTGCATCGCAGTCGTAGCTAGCTCCAGGAGCAACTTTTGCTTGCAAATCTTTTATAACTGGAGTTGGAGTAATTTGAGTGAGGTATCCGGTTCAAATTGAAATAAACGATGAATCATACCACCTTCTTTTCTCTTGTTCTTGGCTTCAGACTTTGCATCGTTCTGGGAGACCCTCTATGAAGAAAAATAGATCAAGGTATGATTGGATTTATATGCATGAGGTTGAATGTTTTACCATCTGCATTACAACATCGTTCAAGGTTATATGAGAGCAGAGCTAAAGCACGATGCCATTATCAATATCCGAATAAAAGCTTCGATGTTATCGAATGAATATGCCGACCTTGAACCTTTCTAACGAAGCATCCAATGCCTTCTTGTATTTTTGCAATTTCGCGGGATCCATTTTGCTGTGCCAAATGCGAGAGATGAGGCCTCGCGACAGGTTATCATCGACGAAGCGACATATGTCTTGAAGAATGCTGATCCATCCATGCTGAGATGTTTGCTTGCTATGTCCAAAGGGAGCCCAGAACACACCTAACCAGATCTTCCAATACGTCTCTCAGCTCTTCAGGAGGCCAATTTTTCTGATCGTGAGATTGGTGATAAGCGCCCCATAGGACGGCGATAAAGCCTTTAGTTTCATTCGCCAAATCTTCCAGTGCCGCTTTATTGTCTTTAACAGCCTGATTATACGGTTTATCAGTAGTAGTTGAGACCGAAGATCAATCATCGTTGCACATACCTTGACAGTTTCAGAAATTTTCTGGACGGATTCAGCAGCCAAGGAGAGAAAAGGAATGGGGGTAGATTTGCCAAATGCTATGACGAAGCCCAGAATGAAATCGACCCCTCCTTGGATTTCATCTCCAGTAGAGTCTTCTTTTATAGGGCTTTGTTTATGCATATGCAAGAGAGAATTTTTGGATGAGTCGGTTGTCGATGCAGTGATGAAAGACTCGAATCTCCGACATCCTCGAGCCTCGAGGCAAGTCAAAGAATAATGACTCTCATGTGATTAATGACAGCCTGCTCTGCCATACATCCTGTCAAGAAAGAGGTACTAATAGTTGCGAGCGCGAGCGTTGGCAGGTAAACAAGGCCAAACTTTATTTACTAGTTCAGGACATGTGTAAACATGGAATGAGAGCCAGCACGATAAAAGTTGCTCACATCTGCACATGTGCATTTTTGCATGCAATTTCATGGATAATCAATTATTGAACGTGAGCAGTACGATAGAAGTAGTACTAGTAAGTGTCTTTAACAACGCGACGCGACCTGGTCACATGATATCACTTCCCATATGTTCTGTTCCAAACTCTAAGCTTCACCATCTCTGCCACTTATCCACTAGAAATTCAGGTGACGCAACCTTGCTGGGTCTCTATTTGACCCAAGTAGACCCACAAATATGAAGAATAAAAACAAACAGACCAAGTTTCCAGTTGTGAGTCTACGAATACTTTCTTTTTCACACTCATGACTCATAATTCTCTGTTCTCTGTCTCTTGGGTTCAATACGCGCGCTACAGGCCCGGATAAAAAAGATTATGCAAAAAGATGAAGAAGTGGGAAAGGTGGCTCAAGCTACGCCGATTGTGATATGTCTGTTATCTCCACTTCATTCCCAGCCCTGGATTCCGTTGACTAACATCTGCTTACAATGCAAAATGATTCTAGCAAAAGCACTGGAAATGTTCTTGGGTTTAATTATTGAAGAATCGCATAAAATTACATCGAACCGAGGCTCAAAAAAAGTTGAAGCTTATCATCTGTACGTGTTCATGTGCAAATTTCCCCTCTTATATACCAAATCAACCTTGCGTTCCCCCCTGATAAAGAAAACACGCCGTGGAGACAACGGAGATGCTTGATTTCTTAAAAGAAATTGTTCAAGCCATTCCTGATCCATCCGCAGGGGGTACAATCGATCTCGACACTGAAAATGGAGAGGTGAAAAAGAGGCGGGGTAAGGGCAAACGGGCTGCAGCAGGCGAGGCCGGGCCACCGAAGAGACGTAGAAAAAAGAAAGGAGAGACTGAGCCAGCGCCCGAGGACGACGATGACGACGCACCAGGTGGGAGTGGTGAGATGAAGCTTGATCAAGCAGCGGGAGATCAGGAAGAGGATACGGAGATGCAGGACGACAAAGACGATAGGGATGACTACGATGACGATGACCCCGCCGTTCCTTCTTATGGACCTAGTTCGAGGTGACGAAGGTAATTGGAAGGACGGTAAGTCTTTCCTGCCTCGAAAAAAGTGGTTCCCTGCTCCCATTGCGTTTAACTATTATGAACTGCATTGTAATTTGGACCCGATATGTACCATTTGTATTTTTTTTTCAACTGTATCGGAATCTGGTTGACCCCCTTCATAAACCTTTCAGACGAGTTCAACTTCGCCTCTTGCTACGAGGTGCTCTACGACAGAGTAAGGCATTAATGATATATGGCCCTTCTCCATATCTAACGTTGCCCCACTGGACTAAAATTGTAAGCGGATGAATTACACAAAGGAAGGACTACACACTCTGGAAGCCGTATTCTAGGACAGCGTCGCAATGCATGGACGAAAACGGGGTGAGACCGATCTGGTTCTGTAACTGAAATAAACCCTCAGCAATCTATGAATATTTGGATCAACCTCAAGAGTGACTGACTCATTGGTGGCACAAATAAGGGGTTATCGTCTAGGTGAGATTGTTTTTCTGGAAGGCTCTGAAGAACGGAGAGGTAAAAGTGTTGATCCGTAATTGTGGCATGCCTAAGATCTGAAGTTGAGAACCGTCGCCACCTCCAAAGGGTTAATAGGAGAAATTCACCGACTAGCATGATCGCGTTCAGCAGCCGTCAATCGCGTTTGAATTTCGGCGTTGGTCGTAACAAATCGCGCATACTTTTCTATCTAGCAGGGGATCAGGTCTGTTCCATATGACGATATTACTGTTAATCGTAACATACCTTAAAAAGGCGTGTACGCACATAAGATCTCACAATAAACTTGACACGCTCGATTTCTGTTTGAACCAGCATAATTCGCATGTGTTCTTCTTCTGACGTGGAAGGGTCCCCTCGAAGTAACTGCACGGCTTCTGACTGGTCATGATATACAGCGTATTTGTGTATAAAATTACTAAGTTTTAGGGTTTACAACATAAAAGATATTTAAGCGCACCTGCCGCCGAAGATGATCCAACAAGTTGGTCAAAAGATCTTCCTGCGCTACAAGAATATCTGGGGCATGTCGTTCATTCATCCAATGTCTTGTAAGCTGTTCCAATGGCGTGCCCTGAGATTCTTCCTCTGGAAATATGTCGACTCCTCTGTCTTCAACATCTGCAGCCATGGGTTCGCCAAAAGGGTCCTCTTCGGTTTCATTGCGCCTATGGAACGGGGGTTCTGCTTCATCTGAGAGACCACCAGATTTCAAAAGCTCATAATCTCTACCCCAATCCATATTGAAAACAGGGAAATTGATCTGCCAGACTTCTTAACAGTGATCATAGTCTTGATTAGGCGCGTTTTGGGCTGCCCTATAGTTTCGTGACGAGCGTGACGGTCGTTACTGACAAGTCACACTTAAGTTCCTTTCAACTTTCAACTTAGGTTGGCAGATCTCTTGGAAGCTTAATTCTTCATTCGATAGTGGATCGGACGTTGAACGATTTTTAATTCGCTGTTGATGTCACTGTACAAATGGCAGAGCCCAACGCGGCTTGCTTGCGCTAAAAGGCAGCCACCATCCGTCGTGGCGGCAATTCATTGATTCGCGTCGATCACTTGAAATAAGTCCATGTGCCAGTGCCTTGGAAGGTTGGATTTTGAACTGGTCTTATTTTGTCTTTTCGTTAAAAGCTCGCAGATTACTACTTGTCCACCCCAATCCCGAGAGTTGCAATATCGGAGAGACCTGTCTACCTTTTCGTCGACCCAACTATGCGTCCTACTACTATTTCTCCTAGAAGGCGTTCTCAAAGTCTCGAAGTCCAAAAGCGCCCTGCATTCTTCTCCCTGCCACGACAACCTCCTTTCGCGATTAGTCGTGATCGAGCCATATACAGGGACATAGAACGACCACTTATTTCTCGTCCTATGCCAATGGCCCGTCGGTTTGGCACGCCACACCTCAGAAGCACGCCGACACCTCAACCTGTCGTCTCAGTCTCGCCTCACACATCTGGCTGGATACAAGTGGCTGACCATGTTGTTGGACGTCACCCCTACGGAAAGCCTTTGATCTCACGCGTTGCCACTCAAGCTGAAATCGCCCTGATTTCTGGACACATCCACATACCTTGGGCTTACACGCACCTGAAGAAAACCCAACCTGTACCGGTCAAAATTCAAAAACCCGCGGTAACCTATGCACCTTTATCTATCATGCCGCTTGAGGATGTTGGGAATACGCAGGGTCGGCTTATCTGGAGGGCCGTCAATAACAACACGAAACTCTCCAAAGGCAAAATTCATCGCCACACCCACGGCAAAGAAAATATTCCCATAGCACCTCTCCCTGCATACTCTAGTCGCCGCTAGTCGTCTTGATTTTGTTTTCTTCCCCTCGAGTTTGTTCCTTTTTATCACCCTTTGGTTCTGGCTGTCGCTATTTTTGATTTACCCAGCTTCGCTTGCATCAAAACGTCATCACCTATTTTTCGATCTTTCACATGACCGTTTTGATTTCAGTGAACTTCTACTTGTACATAGGCTCTTGTCCATGATTCTTATAAAACACATCTACATCGTGGTGAGATACCATCTGCACGGGACCGTAGTATACTACCTACCCTACCATCTCATTGGCATGATGCTACAATGATCTCGGACCGACGTTTCCACATAGGCAAGGGTACTTCCGAGCAACCATATGGATGCCCTTCAATACCAGCAGCCTGTTGGTTTGCCGAAAAATAGATAATGCTCCTATCTCACATTTTTATGTCACCATCCCGTCATCCATCGCAGATTAATTACTCCTTCCGAACAGACTCTCATCATCATATCTTCTCCATAAGTATACTTCCTTTCATCACGACATAATCTTGTGGCCTTTGCCGTCTTAAAAATAAATGAAACGTTACCCAGACCAGTTCATCAGATAAACTGTAAGCTAAAAACCTTCTCGCAGCCAAAAAAAAAAGCCCTTTGTCTACCTTTTATAAATCGGCGCCACTCGCCACTTTGTCAAAGCAAATTTTCCAACCATAAGCAACCCCAATCACTTGTTGCTGGTACAATATGGGGGAGTCAGCCTTCCAAATACCGACGATTTTTTCCTTGAAGCCAATAAAGCCAGACTGTAAGTTCGATACTAGTGTACCTCAGCATCCTTGGGACTTTTAAAAACATGAAATTTACGAACTCTAGTGATTCCTTCCGATGGCGCCTTCATCAGCGATAGCAAAGCATTACTAGATGTATCTGTTTCCTGGCAAGCAGGGAGAGTGCATCAAGGCGTCAAAACGTTCCAGCGCCGACAGCGTACGGAAGAGGCAGGTTCATCAACGACCCACTTGTGGTACGCCCTCGTTAGTGTGTTGCATAAAAATGAAATCTCCTTCAGGGGGTTATGGTCCAAGGTGGGGATTGACAAAGTATGCAAACAGAGGAGGTGAAGTCGTTCGGCCGCATCAAAGGTGTTCTCATCTCATCAACCAAGGTCTGGGCAATTTGTAGATATTTGCCGGAGATGTCCAAGGTGACGCGCGTCACGTATATCTCAGAGTCGCAGTCGATATGGACGGTGTTATGTACTTCATCGCCGCCGTTTTCACCTCGAATTTACACAGTATTACAAGCATCTTGGTTGCTTGAACATTCGCATAAACGCAGAGGGTACATGTCTCGTTTTGGTAGAGCTTGACAGTTGATCCACGTCATCATAGAATCATTGTCACCATTCCCATCGATTTGTCATCCAAATCAACTCGAAACTTGGTTGAATTGGAGGAAGAGGGTGTAAGAGGATTCTATGTCTGCGTTGAGCACATACAAGAAATGGCAGGAGAGGCCATCGAGTGGAGAAGAGTGGCCTGTTTAGATCCTGGTGGCTTTATTCCCAAATGTATGACGCAGAAAAGTATTCTGAACAAGCTGATCGAGGTGAATGATCCGTTATCTAGTATTGGCCGTTTTAGATACTGATGTGGTCCCCGTTTGTGTGCACTTCCAGGAAAACATCGAATGCTTGAAATGGCTGAAGAACTTGACGGAGGACGATGCAGGGCAATCTCAAAGTGAAGCCCTTCGCGCTCGGACAAAATTGACAGATGAAGTCAATTATCAGGACAAAAGTATAGGTACAAACACAAAGCAACGACGACCATCTAGATAGCATCATTTTCCACAAGCTTGCCACATATGATATATTTATTTGTGAAGTGGTCAATCCAACCTGTTCAGACAATTCAGATTTATAGATATGTGAATTTTGGAGGCCAAACCTTTCATGTTCTCGCTAGTAAGACATGAGTATCAGCGGAGTTTTGGATGCTACCAACTACTTACATTTCATCCGGTTTCAGGTCTTCAAGTTTGTCAAGTGGTTGATCCACAGCCGTGAGCATGTCTGATGGAAAATTCCAGGAAAATTCTCAAGAGCTAAGAAATAAAAGTCATACCAAGGTCGAAAGATTGCTTAGCCATTCCTCGGGAAGCATCTCGTCCTGAAAAATTACCGTACATCCCATCTATTCGAGCATTAAGAAAGGGTTGGCACAAAAAGATGTCGAGCCTTGACACGCACTAGGGCCATAGAAATTTTTCCCTGCGGTCACATCAAAGACGATGCCATTGATGGCCAACAATATCCTGCCTCCGTCAAGGCCGCTGAAAGGTTGCAAGGTTTTCGGCGTATATATTCTATACACCACTGTCTGTGGGTGCGACTTGGGCATCCAAGAGTATCCTGCCTTGAATTCAGTTGGAATAGTGCTAGGCTTGGACTTGGACGGGAAGATAATGCGTTGAACGGCGTACAAAATGTACAAGAAAAGCGCTGTGTTTATCGGTGTTCCAAGCTCGAATGAAAGGGCCATGTTAACCAACTTATGAGTCTGAAGTTAGTCGTTCAAGTTGACGAAACAACGTGACGCCATGACAAAGGTATGTGACTCTAATCAATCATTGTGTGAACATGATACTTGCCTTGACCTTGAACGTTTAAACTCTCAGGTCAATCCAAACAATTGGAAGTCTGACTCACCTTTATTTCACGGTAGGCGTCTCAGAGCTCCCAGGACCGTGACACATGCCCAGCCTGGCTGTACGTCACATAGGAAATTGTTCTTGTGCTTAGGCTTCCAAGTTCATCAAGTGCAGTAGCTGCACAGTTTACCAAATACGTTCTATCCCCTAACCGCCGACATATGCAAGAGGACGCTCACGAAATGTCACATGCGCACCCTGATATCTTTTCAAAGTTAATAACTACAACGTCAATGACTCGTCGTTCGAACTATGTCATGTCACGTGATGCGCTGCTGTTCCTACAATGTCGAGGACCGAACACGGTACCCACTGTTCAGTCATATGAGTCGAAACGCCGTTGAGGAGTCATTCGAAAATCAGCGTCTTGGAACCGGTATAAATATACTTGTATACCGTCTCATCCTCAGTTTACTCCCCTCCTTGATTCATGGATCACACAGATCTTCCCCCTGAAATCCTCGCCCGGGCTTTCGAATTTGGCGTTCATGCTTTGGGTATCCAATTTCTCCGTCCACTTTCTTGCGTCTGTAGATATTGGCAGGAGATAATCGAAGCGACACCACGTCTTTGGGGCATCATCACTTTGGGAAACACTTCATCGACTCCATCCCTTAAATCACAAATCATAAACATAAAAGCCAAGGAATCGCCGCTCTCAATTTCACTCCTCTCCTTAAAAAACAGGCACGAGCCTGTGGTCGATCGTTTGATTTCACTCTCGTATAATTGGATCCATGCAGAAGTGACAACAACCACCATTGCACGTTGCCGATGGGCTAATTTACGCACAAACCTCGAAGAACTTCACCTTGCGCCAGGGAAACCAGTAGACGACGATCCTCGAGATTTTTTTGGCGATACTGACGCTGTTCAACGTCACTCCGAGATAAAATTCCGATCGTTTACTGCTGTCCGGCTGCCGAAATCGTGGATTCTTGGATTCTTAGGCCCATCTATAAGATATTTCTGTTTGCGACGTGGTCATCACGAAGACCCACATTTACCACGCAACCAGCACAATATTTCTAATACATTTCAATATCTCTCTCTCATAAAAGAGGCAGTTAACATCGAGTTGGAAAATCTTGATCATTCGATCCTCAGTCTGCACACTCCTGATGTTATTCATTTCAACAATCTTCAGAAACTGCGCCTTTCCATGGTTCTATATACCTCCACAATCCTTTGTTCTATCTCGGCTCCATCTCTCCAAACGTTGATTATTGATCGCACCCCCGAACTAGGCTTCGGTGCAACCAGCGATATTTTATCTATGACGTTTTTTTCGCCATGGAGTCAGCCGGGTTTTATCCCGGTTTATCTTCACACTCTTGAGCTCGTATCATGCCTAAAAGTCGCCGACGTTCCCTTTTTGATTCGTTGGTTGGCCCACCTCCCCAACATCGTGCGCCTAATTCTCAAAGACGATGCTATCGGCCGTGCAGCAGCATTGGGCCAGGATGCTGGTGTTACCAATCTTTACAAGGCCCTCGCTTCCCCTCTTCCCCCGGTATCATTCACTGTGAATGGTTGGCTATGCCCCTCATTAATGATCCTGCACGTTGAGACTGATCAGGTAGTCGCTGATCTTATACCAATTGCTCGTGCAAGGGGCGGGATTGCTTCTCCAGATCTTGGTATTCCACCGCCTAGCCGTTTACGTCGCATTGAAGCCGTGTTATGCTCAAATTCGGAGCCGGGAGAGAGAGAGCTACTTGACTCCCTGGTGGATCACGCGAACTGCATATGTATCTCCTGTGGCTTAGCAATGGAGTTGATTGGTATGTCACCTGTTGTCCTAAAAGTTTCTGCACTCTGACGTCTAAGTTCAGCATGAAATTCCCGTACTCAAGCAAGTGTCTCAAAACTACCAGTGCCTCGTATCGTCCAAATACTAACCGTTTATTTTTCAAGACTGATAGTTTCCGGACGGGTTTAGCGTTTTGCAACTAAAACAGGTGTACGGACTCTATAGTGTAAACGAACAAGATTTTGACAAATGTAGGGATACTGTGCGCGGCCAGATTCCTACAGGAAGTTGCATGCAAATTCGAATGGATCATCACCGCCTGACAGAAAGATAATGGGAAAAAAAAAATTCTTTGTATTACTGGAGAAGTCAAATGCATTACATAGCTCTGAAAAAAAAAAAAACGTAGATTTCAAAGAAAAGCGAAGAATAAGAATAAGTTTGCAGAGTATAAAAAATTCATGCGCTCATGAATTGTGGTATATATATGTGTGTGTAATGAGGGAGGGGAAGATAACAGACTCAAACGAGTCGACCCGGCCATATATTCTAAAGAAGTCTTGTAGGGAGGATAAGATAGAAATGTTAGGTGAATACGAACAATTAAAAGCTATTTTGAGTAGTTTTGACCGCTTGCTGTTGCTGTTGTAGTGACGAAGGCATACCAGCAGTCGACGCCATCGAGGGCCGAGGAGAGTGATGTGCTTGCGTGCTATTGCTATTGGGAAGCGACGATGGAGACGGTTGCAGATGAGGAGTTAGTGAATGCTGCCCATTAACATGAGCTCCATTTCGCGAAGGTGTTCGTGGATTGGCAGGCGGCGACCGCAAAGCAGACGGTGAACTCGACATAGCATTCCCCATAGAACTGGCCGTGATCGTAGTACCGTTCAATTGTCCGTCTGTACCATTCACGACAGATGCTGGTCTTTGAAAAGATGCAGTAGTCGTCGCCCGTTGCATCTGATGTACAGGTGATATTTTCATATTTGCGCCTGTCGGTAATTGCATCTTCATGTTCGTCCCATTGGTAGCAAGGTTCATATATGAAGCCGAAATAACCCGACCGACGTTCTGAAGAGCAGCAAGATCAGGAGCGGGTATGTTGGCAAAAGCCGTCTTCAAGTTTTGCATCTGTTGAAGACTCAGACCCCCGGTGGTGTGTGGTTGGTTCTGACCAAATGCTGAGTTAACCATAGGTGTGGTCACGTTGGTCATCGGGGTAAGATGGAAGCCGTTGGTAGGGACACTAAGACCACCATGTTGGGGCGTCGTGTTTTGAGCCTTAGGCCTTACTGGAGAACCATTCAATGTTAACTCAGTATTGGTATCTGGCTGCGGCGTTGGGATGGCTGAGTTTGAGATAGCTGAGGTAACGACAACTTCTGGCTTCTGAGCATCAACATGAGGCATAGCAATCGCCGCTCGACTAGTAGGTGAATGCTGAGAAACAGGGATAGGAATGGGTTGGGGGGGAGCAACATGATGAGAAGTGTTCCCATTATTTTGCAAATTGGAGGCAGGGACAGCAGGAGGACGCATGCCGCCATTGGAAGATATTCTCATCTGAGGTCCCAAAACTGGAGGAGCCATCGTCTTGATTTGATGTTGATTAGAAACCGCAGTACCATTGACCGAAGCAACGGAGGGCTGTTGTGCCACGGGAGCACCGTTCATGGTTGGTTGGCCTTGACGCACGACTGTCTGAGCGTCTCTCCTAGGTTGTTGTGCTGGTGGGAATGCGCCTAATCTGTAGGGGAAAACAACCTGTGGCCGACCTTCTGCATTGATCATATTAAGAGCAGGATCTTTCAAAAGATGTGCATGGTCTTTTTCGGATAACAGTGCCATGGTATGTCTTAAGTATCTGCAGAGGGCACCAGATCAGCTAACGAAAAAAACAACTATACACGAATTATTTTTTTACCTTCCATCATAATCATTAATCAAAACTCTATCCTGCTCCTCTGGACCTCCAGGCCCAACAGCAGGACTGTCATCCTTATCGAACTTCCATCGCTCCTCTAAAAGTCTTCTACTTCCATCTTCCTCCAGATTTTCTGCGTCCACGTCCATTAGTTCATTAAGGCCAAAGAGTGTTGAGCGTGGCAGATTGGAAAAGGTTCGGGGAATAGCATCACGTCGATCCAAGTGGATCCTCCCACCTCGACCATAACGCAAACGGACGGCCCGCGCCATTCTAGGGTTGGTAGGTGGAGAAGATTTTCCCTTGACTAAACCTGACGAGGGCAAAAAAGGTGCATCGGATGGGGGGATATATTTGAAGAGCTTGGACGCTTGTGGAATAGGAAGAGCTTGATAAGGGTTCTGATTCCAAAAATGAGTAAGATTCTAGAAACGATAACACTCAGAAAAATACACTAACCTCAATTTGGTCCTCCCAATGGTGATCGAGATCCTTTTGTCTTGTCAAACTCAGTTCAACCTGCTCCCGGATCATAGTGAGACGCTCCTTGGGGCGCAACGGCGCACGGTGCGGATCGTTTGTCCTGATCTTCAATCCAGGTACACGCCTAAAAGAGAACACTAGTTAGAATTGAGAATTCAGAGGGTACAAGAGACACGTACGTAGCTTCAACGCCTTTCTTAACAGGTCTTTCTTTGTCGATGAGAAGCTCTTCATCCCCTTTATCATTAAGCATCGAAAACTTTCTTTTGAGATCCACGAAAGCCAGTCGTTTCTCCCAGATATCTTGAGACTGATTTGTGCATTCCTTTTTTAGGGTCTCACGTGCAAGAATCGACTTTGCAAGCTCAAGGGGGAATGATAACTCTGCTTGTAGTCGGGCGAGCTTGTCAGATGTCGTCACCTGTGAGGCTCTTGTTTTCCGGGCGGCTTTGACTCCTGTTCTTCTGAAGCATATATACGACTCATTGAGAATATCAGACTCATCGCCCTTCGATTATATTAGTGTGCTATATGCTACTGTTTAAAAGGGAAAAATTCTCACATTCAGAGCGGGGATGATGCGATAACCACCCCGTTCAATCCGTCTATCTTTCCAATGAGGGTAGACAGCCCTTGCCATGCGGATTAACGCATTAGGTGCGGGTATCCATGAAGGCACAATACACGTCGCAAACGTAGCGGGCGTCAAAGGAGTCGAGAAAACATCTTGGTAATCCGCAAACGCTGGGAATTCCATGCCTGTTTCGAGGCCCTACAACGAGAGAAGGAAAGATGTGAGGTAGAATCTTCGAAAGACATAAAAGGTACAAACATGGTGAAGATATTCTGTTCTCTCATGAGTGACTTTCTCAAACACACCCATCACCAACTCGAACTCATCCTCAGAAACAACGGTGGGCTGAGAGGCCTCAGGCTCTTTGCCCTTCGCCTTTGCACTGCGTGATGAAGTCCTCGTGCCAGATACAGCGCCCTGCGCACTGGTACCTTCACCGCGTGCCTCCTCGTTGTTCTTATCAAGCCACTCTTTATCTCGTTCGTCCATATAATATGTGAATCCATTGCCCAGTCCGTTAGTGATGTTCTCTTCAACGGTCGCAGACGTGACTGCATAAGTCGTGGGGTCCTTCCGTTTATTGGATAGATATAACTCATCATAGTTATCAACGACTCCGGTAGAATCTGGGGTAGGAATAAAGGCTGGTTGCGCAGTCGCACTTGACTTTTCGGCAGCACCGCGCGAAGGCCGTTCATTGCTCTGGTTCCTATGAACTGCAGAGAGGACTTGCTGCAAGTGATGTTCCTGTAAATGTGATTTGTCAGCATGTTTGTAATGCAATCCGCGGGTCGCACAGCCACAAAATGATGATCGAACGTGGCAAAGAATTAAGGTGTGGGCGACACTCACATTGGCGTCCTCAGCGTCAACACCGGCGACAAGATTGTTGAGTAAATGTTTTTCTTTATCTTCGTCTGGAATAAGGACCCCATCTGCATCAAGAGGGCCCTGGTAGATCTTGAGGCGTGTTTTGTTTCTGAGAGTAGAAGCGACCGGAGGATTTCGGGGCATGAATCAATGAGCGAAACGCGTCAAAGAATAGTCTACAAGACTACAACAATAACTGAACAGGATCCAGCGAGCCACCGAAATTGTTGTCGCGATTGGCCAATTAGGTTCACTTTATTGCCGGCCCGGACGTGATCACAAGTCGTAGACGGCGGTTGTTTGGTCCACAAACAAAGAAATTGCCGATATTGAGGTCAACCTCGAAACTTAAAAGGTCTTAAATATCTCAATGGTGAGGACTGTTCAATCACGCGCATAACTGTAGGGCCACGTTTATGGACCAAGGGCCTCACTTACACACAAAAAACTCACCTAGCATTGTCATTCGATGATCTAAAAGTGTGCAACTGCACAAAGCTGTTAGTAAGAGCTGCTTGCAATAAAAGACCCGAACTTTTGTGAGAACTCACGTATTAAATAGCTATGATTCAACATATAAGTGAAAGTAGATGTTGCAGAGCTTATAAAAACAGTTCACCTGAGATAAAAATAAGAGATATTCAACCAGAATGGGAGCGACTGAGAAACCAAGCCCAAGGGAGGCCTGACTAGAATGAATTAAGCTGGTGTGTGGGATATAAGAGGTGATAAGTACCTCTCTTAGCATTAACGCCTCCCAGAACCCGTAGAAGACTAGATTTTTAGAGAGGATGGCTTCCTTAATGAAAAGTGACCAGTCAGCCGGGCAGTCTTTGTGAGGTGAGGTCCATAAACGAAACCTAGAAGGAGAGAATGTAGGAGTTGCGAGAGATTGAGAACTAGTGTTCAGGGGCGCGCAAGTCTCATATCAAAGACTCAGTAAATAGTTTCTCATATCCATCGTGGAGAGCTAGATTAGCAAGAAGAGGGAAGACGTCAGCTATCGATAACGCACACCAGGAATGCGCAGTCCGATGAAAGATAACGTACTGACAAAACTCCCACCCCCCATCTTCATTGACCCACCCATCCGCTGGGCCTGATTCTTGAATGCTGTGTCAATGATAGTAGTCTGGGGGAAATCGGTTAGCAACGACATGTATCCCACAACGTGTCATTGAGAGTAGGGAGAAGTTGATTATTGCTAATCTCGAGGAGTACAGGTACGACAGAGGACCTCAAGCCATTGGAGCTATGGGCATTGGGCAGCTCGAGCTATCGGATCCAATATATTCTGTCTCGAAAGAGAAAGAATATGTGTAGTAAGAGGTGGATTCAAATAAACCGCGAGGCGAGGGAACTCTACAGCAATGGCCAGCCGGTCCGATCCCAGAGGGGCCAGTCAGGAAAAACAACTCAGGAGAGTTGGGATAAATTTGAGGTCCGATACCGAACGCATATATGGAAAGTTTGAGTGAGATGGGAGGTAGTGGAAGCCAGTGAGAAGTAGTCGACGAGGTCGGGTATGAAGACAACCTGAGGCCTCGGAATCGGATCGAGCCTCAGCCACCCAGCACGTGTGTCATTTCTTCTTCGGCATTTTCCGGAACTCAGATACACACTGAACTTGTGCTTAGTGCCCTCCCAACTTCGAAGTAGCCACGGCGCAACGGCAGTCTGCTTATTATGAAAAGCGATCATCACTAGGAGCCCACCTAAGATAACGCTGAGTGTATTAATGATATCTGTGACCCAGTGCGCAGAATGTTGACAAATTTAGTTAAATATTAATCATCTTTTTTTTTTAAGGCAACAAGAACGCGTTTCTCATTCCGAACTTAACGAGAATGTCTTGTCGTTGTCTTGTGAAATCTGAATGTTGACTGAATCAAAGAACCAAGATGATGAGATATGTGTCAGAACGGCGGCAGAGTTTGGAAGTAACAGACATCTATGCAGGCTGTAGACTACCAACTCAACTTAATTATTTGTCCCAAGTCGTTGAATAAACTACGCCTTATATCAACCTGGAACCAAGACAATAAATAGATCGGATTTAAGCGTCCCACAGGAATCCTATCCTGTCAAACAATTGAAAGAAGTTAGTCAATGCCTAGAGCGACTTCTAACCCATATTGACCGACTTCAATTCATCGGAAACATTGGCCATCATTGTCTATTCTACGTGCAGATATACTGAGTTTCAAGGTTTATACTAATACAGTCATCCACCAGCAAGCAATACGAAAATCATGTAGAATCCGTAAATTATAACCTTTTTCCTTGATTATTTTTGTAGAACACTCATTGACATTACAATATCTTTTGTTTAAAATTTCAGAGCAAAGGAATAAGTCTATGCTGAGCTTCAAAAATTGGCGTATCATTACATAATATTGCTCCTTGCATAGTTCCAGGGTGCCATATTTGGAAAATAACTAAAATTGAGCAATTTTTTCTATGTCTAGAAATCTCCCTTTGGTTATATAGTATAAAGCAGCTATGTCCTGGTATAATTTATTTCACCGAGAACAGAGGTGTCTGACCAAAGTTATAAGCGATACAGAACTGTACCACTTGATGGTAATTGGTGCAGGCGCGACAGCGTTGCAGGTCTACCGAGAGCGTCCTTCCAAGCGTAAATTTTTATAATAGGAAAAGATTTGTACCACCGTCCTTCGCGTATCTCATAAAAATCCAGTGGAGAAGCCCATGAAGAACAAATTTGGATGGCGCATGGTGAGCGCCGATGACACCGCCAGTAGAAGGTAGATGGCCTGACTAAGGTTCCATTCCCAGCGATGCTACAAAGACTGCACCTGCGGCAACACTAATTCATGCGATATGTCAGTTCCTCTCCCAGGTAAACAAAAAAATAGTGAGGTATAGACGCACTTTGAGCAGAAAACCACACGACCAAATTTATTGGTAACCATGTGGAGAAGACACAACTGTATCAACTATAAAAAAAGATCTCCCTTCTTGAATCACTGAACGTAATATACCCACGCGGTAACTGGAACCAGCATTAAATATCAAGCGCTAAGCCCCCAAAGTAACTTCCAACTCTTCAACGCTAACACTTTGTATGTTCTCCTTGAGGCACGATTAGGATGTCCTAATTTCTGGACGACTTCCGCATGTAGTTGTCGCACAGTGTCGTAAGCTCATGAATAGCCACGACCACGAACGTCCTGTTTCTCAAGTTGGATTACGAGGTCTGCTTTGGCCTTGGATGAGTTGTAGTGTACTGCGATATTGCAACTACGATGTGAGCTATTGCATTCCCGATGCCTCCACTCTTATCAAGATTATTTATTTGATAGATCGTGTTACCTGATATGACGATTCCAAAAATGTACGTGTTATCAACGCGATCTTGCTGCTCTGGCTGTGGAACTATCCGAGTAGTCGTAATCCCGTACCAAGAACAGCCAAGAACGTCCACACGCGGACGATCATCGATCAGGGACACAACTGTCACCATCATTAGATAAGGATTTGTAGCAAATTTGTTATGAAAAACATAGTTACCTTGATATAAGCTCTCGTGGGTGGGTTGCTTTAATTGAAATTGCTGCATACCATAAGTTTTGGCTCGCTAACATGTTTTTAGTTCGGATGATTGCAACTAGATATTACAGTTGCCATGGTGACAGAGGGAGGTGAGTAAATCCGAAACCGGAGCCTGTACGATAGTTATCAGCTGTTATCAGCGACGCTCAGTTGTCCGGTCGCTAAATCTACATACCTGCCATGGTCAAAAAAGGGTCAAAAGGAGAGCTTCACAAGGGTGACCGCCACCGTCATCTCACGCCCCCTCTCCCATTTTCCATATTGCCTTTACGCTTAAAGTGAGGTTCTCCCAAATTTGTCCCTACGTTGGATAGATCATCATGGCCACCTTTGCTGTCAAGCTCAATGATGCAGTACGTTGACTCCATTCTTTTGATCATGATAATGTGTTTGCCTTTACGCTTAAAGTGGGGTTCTCCCAAATTTGTCCCTACGTTGGATAGATCATCATGGCCACCTTTGCTGTCAAGCTCAATGATGCAGTACGTTGACTCCATTCTTTTGATCATGATAATGTGTTGCTTTATAACTCGTGTTTATTTCTCTCTCTAGGTGGCAAAATCATTTTTGGGGAAATGGTTCCAGTTGGAGGGGTCAGGATCTAACAGGGAACGTTTAGGGTCGCGATTCACGGTTCGTTCTAACCAGCCAACTTGCGGAATACATGTAATATGTCTTGACTTGATATCTACCCGCAGACTGAAATTCGTGCGGGCTTGACAACATGGGTGGGTTTCAAATCAGACCCACGGCGTTGGATTCATGAACTCATCATCGTAACATAAGGCCGCCATGGCGTACATCGTTCGTATCCATTTGATCGTTACGATATAATAACCCCACCTCATACCCCGATACTCAATAGATTTCTGTCAATGCCTCCATTCTATCCGGCACTGGCGGCACCTGCGAATGTCCTAGCACTAATACTGATCATTGCGTCTCAGATCAGACATACCTAGCCTGTGTAGACGAAGTTCGCCAAGACCTCATTACTTCAACGGCCGCCATTTCAGCTCTATGTAGTTTTCTCATGGGCTTATTGGCAAACCTTCCTGTCGGATTGGCACCTGGATTGGGTCTCAATGGATATGTGAGTCCTGCCCTCAATAAATCGCTCGGATAATCTTTTTCCCCTGAATCAAAATCATATCTATCAGTTTGCATATAGTGTTGTAGGCTTCCATGGAAGTGGCATCATCACTTATCGTGAGGCTCTAGCCGCTGTATTCCTTGAGGGGTAAGGAATATTCACCGTGTAACGCATTGGCCTATCTTTACCCTTTCTAAGATGGATTTTCTTTTTCCTATCCTTGCTTGGTCTTCGACAGTGGCTTGTACGTATCATGCCTCAGTCATTAGTGCTCTCCGTTGGCGCAGGCATTGGACTTTTCATTGCGTCAGTTTGGATCGCCTATCCCTTCAGCAAGCATGCTGACCGTTACTCATTCATATATAGATTCATCGGGCTATGTATGTCCCCATTCGTTATTTAAATTCGGACGTAGAAGCCCACCTCACAAATCACTATGCAAGCTCCAAGCGGTCTGGGCGTTATTGGCGGAAATACGGCCACCTTTGTCGGTTTGGGAGGGTGTACGCCAGACCGTAAGTAAACAAGATATCAGCCCATGGTTTACTAAATACCTTAAACAAAAGAAAGGTTTTATTAGCAGTAGTCTTCCGAACTACTGTAATAACGGCGTGATGCGTAGCCCAACAATGTGGTTAGGTATTTTTGTTGGAGGGTAAGTGCCGGAAAGACTCGGTGACACATGAAAGAGGCTTATCATACTCCTATAGAATATTTACAGTGCTTCTGATGATATACCGCATCCGTGGGGCCATCCTCATTGGCATTTTTCTGGTGTCTATTATTTCTTGGCCCCGACCTACACCTGTGACATATTTCCCACATACTCCCGTTGGAGATGCCCTTTTCGACTACTTCAAGAAGGTGGTGAGCTTCCGTAGGCTGCACAAGATAGGAAATGTGCTTGATGTCAGTACCATTTTTTGGTTCCTGTAGTTGATTATTGACGAATCCCAGTATAACTTTAGGTGTGATCCTTAATCTCAGCCGAGGGTGCTAATATAACCTTTCCATTAGAAAAGGCAAGGTATGGTATGCACTCGTCACCTTCCTCTACGTCGATATCTTGGGTATGACTTTCACTTTCTCAATTATTGCGCTTTTTTAAAGAGTGTTAAACCTTCTAGATACCACGGGGTAAGCCTTATTTAGCAGTTCTGTGGGCCTCAGTCCCTGACCTAGTTTGGCAGTACTCTTTACTCTATGGCCAAATTTGCCGGCCTTCGGGATCCAATCACACTAGATTTCGAAAATTCAACCATCGCTTACTGTGTCGACGCTTTCTCCATCAGCATGGGGGCCCTCTTGGGTGTGAGCCCTGTCACCGCTTACGTTGAGAGCGCTACTGGGATCAGTGGTAAGTCTTCTTAGTCTCATATGTGGACCCATCCACTAATTACTACAGAGGGTGGCAAGACCGGAATCACTGCCATAGTCGTTGGTATCATGTTCTTTATTTCCGTTTTTTTCGCGCCTATCTTTGCATCCATCCCGCCCTGGGCAACTGGTAGTGCGTTGGCCATTGCTGGTTCTTTGATGGTTCGGAAGTGCGTCTGACTGATTATTTGCCAACTTGAATTATATCTGACAAACCTTTCTTTTATTTTGCGTATGTAGCGTTCTCGAAATCAACTGGCATTATATAGGCGATGCTGTGCCTGCATTCCTTACGCTTATAATCATCCCATTGACATACAAGTAAGCTGGTCTTTTTTTGGACACCGTGCTCATTCCAATAATCGTATTTCTATTCAGCATTGCATATGGCGTTATCGCAGGCGTCCTTTCATACATGATATTGAACGGCATCCCACTATTTTTGAAAAAAATCTCCAAAGGTCGTATTGTTCCCCCAGATTATGACCTAGCTGAAGAATGGGTTATCCCGCCTGGTGGAATCGTTCCCAGTTGGATGTAAATTTATTTATTTATTGCTTCATCATTTTTCATTTTCACTTATTCGACTTTTTTTTTGTACAGATTAAGACTCCTTGGACGTCCACCCGTTGATGATGAAGAAATTACTGAGAAAGATGAGCGCAGGTCTGCTGATATTGGCACTGGCAGCATTAGATCAAAGTAAATGTATGTAGCATTTTAGTGATCTTATTGATTTGAAAACTCAACAGCTTGACTTATAGCGTTAATACTTACTCCATTGCTGTAGAACATTGTAAAAGGCCAAGCGTTTGGTTCTTGTAGTCGATTGGGCTCAGTCGCGAGTTTATGTAAACGCTTATGATTTATCGTTCTTATAATAAATTTACTTTACATCAAATCTAAAAACAGCCGAGTTTTTGATCGCAACTCACGTGAGAGAAAAAAAAACTCGCGCCATTTGTGGTCTTACCAGCTCTTTTTTTTTAAAAAAATAACAAGTTACACAGGCTTCCCTGTGTTCTTCTCCACTTACCACCATGTCACTGCTAAATTCGACGGTGTCGTCTGCTTTTCACGAATTATATAGTGGCACGGACTTTACATCACTCAATTGGTTCGAACAACAATGGGCAGCTTGGTATATCTGGGTTGGGAACCCCGTCGTTGCTACCGGGATATTGGCTTTCGTTGTTCATGAGGTGAGTGTTAGAATTTAGATGCAACGACGGCCGACACCACCTAACTTCATCTGTTGTAAATAGGTTGTTTATTTCGGTCGTAGCATTCCATGGATCGTCATCGATTCAATGCCATACTTCCAACGATGGAAGTTGCAACCTGACAAGGTGCCTACGGCAAAAGAACAGTGGGCTTGTACCAAGCAAGTCTTATTTTCGCATTTTACTGTTGAACTCCCGTTGGTATGTGACGTGGTCTATTTCCTAGCTAACTGAGAAGCTTAGGGATTTTCTTACTATAGATCTCGCTTTTCCACCCCACCGCTGAAGCCTTTGGCATGAGCACTTACCAGGTTCCCTTCCCGTCGTGGAAGGTAATGGTGCCTCAAATCTTTTATTTCTTCGTTTTTGAGGATTTCTTCCATTTCGTCGGTAAGTCAACCTCTGTCCAGTGACTAGCCAATTATCCATCCGACTTCTCTTCTAGCGCACCAGGCTCTGCACACCCGGTATCTCTACAAGCACATTCATAAAATCCATCACAAATACTCGGCACCGTTTGGATTAGCCGCAGAATACGCTCACCCCGCTGAAGTTTTCATCCTGGGAGCTGGTACTATCTGCGGTCCATTGTTATACTGCTACTTCACACAGAACCTCCACCTCTTGACCGTGTTCATCTGGATTGTTCTACGTCTCTTCCAGGCCATCGATGCACATAGTGGCTACGGTCAGTAACCTTCGGCACTTGTTTTTTAGTTATTGTATTGATAACTCAACTCGCTCTCTCTAGACTTCCCCTGGTCCCTAAACCATATTCTTCCTTTTTGGTCTGGAGCTGAACATCACGATTTCCACCATATGGCATTCACCAACAATTTCTCCACATCATTCCGTTGGTGGGACCGAGTCTTTGGTACTGATATCAAGTATCGGGAGTATCGTGCGCGTGTGAATGCGGCGATGGAAAAAATGGGTGGTGCTTGTACGAAGGAGCAGCAAGCTGCCATTGAACACAAGCTGCTGGTGCAGGTGGAGGCTGAGGGTTTGAGAGCCGCGGCTGAGGCCGAAGGCAAAACAACAAAGACAGAGAAAGTCCAGTAATTGCATGACAGCCTTATATATATACATATCATCAATTATAGATAGTAATTGAGAATCTTACTTTCCAGAGTTCAGGGTACTTAGAGCACCAACATTGTTGTGACCATTCCGATCGATCAAGGGAATTGTATGTAGTATGTATTGAACTATTGGAAATTGGTAGCGAATGAATTTCAAGGAGTTATCTAGTGAGTTGTGAGTAATCGAGGACTATAGGGTTATCCACTCCGCGTTCAGCAGACCATACTACCCGTCCAGAACCTTCATCGATACACGTACGTATAATCGGACGTTATTTCACTTCTCAAGAGAAACATTTCGCCATGCAATTGGGCCAGGGTTCACCATAGTTGGCCGCGCTGGCCATGTATAAAGCGTCAAGGTCACTATATAATAGGTGCATATAACGGTTTGATGGTACCCTTGGGTAGGATCTGAATACCCGGGGAAGTCGCACTTCCCATTCGTCAATGTCACCATGCATGGGGGGTCGTACATGTCATCCCGATAGTCGATGGTGAGTCCAGAAAGACGTTCGCAGAGTACAACTTAAATCGAATGGAATCGACGCATATGAAGGGTCCCGATACGGAAGAATCTTTGAGGCCTTCAATGATTGTATACCATAGAGGCTTGACCGAATCACTACTAGTAGTGGGTATAGTTGCGGTTTCCTTGATAATATGATAGTTGTAGAGCATCATGAAGTCTCGATACACAGCCAACAATGCATTTCTGGTGTAAAAGGCTTTATGAGAATGAAGACATTAGCAATAATTGACGAGTTGGAATAGTGTGCCAGCCAATACAGCGCAGTATGGCAGTCTCGGATATAGTATGCGCATACGATATGTCAATGAAGTCCCATTTGCGCGAGCCCAGTCAACGATAACTGTGTAGATTAGCCTCGTGTTTATCCAAACTGAAAAGGCCACAAGTTGCCCACGGAGAGATAGAGAAGGGCAGAACTCAATGGTGGGATCGAGTGAAAAAAGAGACTAAAAAGTGTCGCACTTGAGCCTATGCCGCTTTGTTGATAATCGAGCACCAGAGTGACCTGCCAAATTTCAGCTGAAATTTCTACAAGGTGGATAGAAGGGATAGTTTTCAGAAGCAACACAATGTTGAATCTAAGACACGGTGAGTCTGTGTCCACATCCACAGGTTTATGAAGGCAGGTGAATATCCCATTGCTTTGAGATGAGGGGCACGCAAGTAGGAATTTGAGCATCGAGGTCACAGTAGTTCACGGAATCAGTGGATGTAGCAACCAGCAACCATCGTCCTCCTAACAAGTCCCTCAATGGGAATATTGCGCTGGCGAGCCGGGGATTCGTCATCTGCATCCCAGCCCACCTGAGCGGTTTTCCAGCGTAAGATCAAAGATTCTAGTTCCGGGGAAGTGCACATTTGCATTGGCCGTTCCAATGATATAGGTGGCGGCATGATTGAGGTAATATAGCTTTCAAAAAAAAACATCAAGCCAGACTGGACGAGCTTTTGAAGCTTCATAGAGACGCTGGCATGCTACTCAAGCTATGAGAAACAAAATCCGAGAATGCCTACCAAAGTACAAACATAGCCTTCGGACGCGTAGTATATCTTGCCAGTGGAGCCTTTTCAACACCTCAATGAGCAGTTCAGGGGCTAGCCTCTCTGTCAGATGGCACGGTAGTACTTGCTCAGAATGGCTCTGAGCCAGATCTATATATCAAATCCAATGAAGTGAAGCAGCGGTATGCTCACTGGTAAGTCGGTGCCCACTCATCGTACCGTTCGATGGTACTAGTACTCGTAGGATGACTGTTACATAATATTACTTTAGGCGAGCTTTTACAACAACAGGGATGTTAGCGCCAGATGCAAGGGACCCTCAATTGTCCGCGACAACCTCGTCGTGCTCGCCATCTGGCTCACGGGTGCCCACCTTATCAACTAAGTTCTTGCGTACAGAAGTCTTAACCAGTAGCCTCGACGAGCATGTCCCTGTGAGACACCTATCCATCCTTCCTGTCGAGGTCCTCGATAATATCCTTCAACCTGGTGCCCACCTTATCAACTAAGTTCTTGCGTACAGAAGTCCCAACCAGTAGCCTCGACGAGCATGTCCCTGTGAGACACCTATCCATCCTTCCTGTCGAGGTCCTCGATAATATCCTTCAACCTCTGACTCAAAATGAACTGATATCTCTTCTTGTGGCCAATAAGTTCTTTTACGCCCTCTCTGCACGTCAGCTCTACCACACCATCACCATTGATTGTGCACGGCGATCCATTGCTTTCTTCCAAACAGTTCTGAATAATCCAATAATTCCTCCTCTCGTGCGCTCTCTAGACATAAATATAACCAATCCGCATCTTCTTAAAGCCTTCTACTGTCTTTTCCAAAAAGTCTTGCAGCAATTACCAGCCCTCGTCACCCTCTTCCTTGATTTCCCGAAATTTCATTCACCTCAATGGATCCTCCACGGTTGTACATTCTCCTTGAAAAGCTTCACTACTTCTATGCACTGCACCCACCCTCTGGCCCAGTTTCTGGACACCCAACACAATATCACTCATCTCACACTCCGCGGATTTCAGAGTGACAACTTATCAATATTGCCGTTCCTCGATATGTCAGATTCTGGAACTAAGGAAGAGGAGCAATTCAAGCTCAAACCCACGTCCCTGCCCAATCTCACCCATTTCAACGCTATCCACGCTGGGGCGCCAGTTATTCAAGCTGTCGTTGAAGACCGGCCGGTGGAAGTGGTGTCAATCCCCCTCTTCCCCTCCTTATCGATGGACTCGCTGTTGGCGCTGCAATCTTCCTCAGTTCCAATGAGGAGGCTCAGCCTTATTAGCTTTGACCCCGAAGCTCCTCATTTCCTGTTTCAAGTTTTGTCGGACGGTTTTGCGCAGTTGGAGGCGCTTCATGTTGTTTTTCTGATGACTGATTACACGAAGGTTTGTTAATGCTATCTATCTTGTCAGCAGTTTTTATTTTTTCTCTTATTTTTCTCCCCGTATACAGGAACTCCTCGAACAATCAGGTAGCCTTCTAAAACATTTCAAATCCTTAAAAGTACGTTCTTTTTTTTCTTCTTTGTTTGCTCTCCTAGTTCATTCTCCTCGTTACGTATTCGTTGACCCCTGTCGTGTATTATCAGTACATCACTTTCATGGCAGCATCGGGCGAGGAAACAACAACTATAGACGAAAGGGTGATCGCTAAGCAATGGCATAGCTCCTGCCCGACACTCAAGACTATCATCTTGCCCAAAGGAAGGGTGTGGTTTCAAGGAAGGGCGGACAATACAGGCCCGGATTGGGATTGCTTGCCAGATTCTCAGAATACTACGTCTTGACTGTTTAAATATTGAATGTTCTGTTATGTACTCCGATTTCCTTCGAAAGATATGTAGCTTACTCGGGATATGAATGGCAATTGCAATTGCTTTATGCTGAACCTCTCCTCTTCTAACTTCTAGATCACGAGTCCCCCCTGATCCTAGTATAATGTATTTACAGAGAAATCTCGCATGCAATGCTAAGAAGTACGACTCAGCCCAAAGCTTGCTACTCAACGGCACGGAAACGAACTTTTGCCAAGAATTTTTTATAGTTAAGAATAAAAAAAGAAATCATTATGAATACAATCTATCTCCTCTCAGAGGCTAAGTAATATGATGCAAAAAAATTCGTGAAAACGTTCGTAAGATAATCGTGGTTTTCGAAGGTTGGCTATATTATTGTACTAATTATTGATACAATTGCGAATGAAATACCGAGATGGGTGCGAAAGTGTTTGAATGAATGAACGGCCTGGGAACAGGGGGCGGTATGAGGCGGTTGAAGAAAATGGAATAAGTAAGGGCTGAAAGAAACCCGTTAATGGGATGTTCGCATCAACGCCCATGCAGCGACACCAGCTGCGATAGCGAGGACCATGGTGACGAGGAGTGCAAAGAGAGACCGACGAGCCCATTTGAGCTCTACTTTACGCATCTCCGCAATGATTTGTTGTCGTTCGGCCTCTGTCTTTTCTGGCATCCATGCTAATACCGAGTCAGACGTGGTGGGTGGCTCGCGCAAAGGCGAGAAGAGGATGAATGCTCCGAATATCCAGAATGGAGGGAACACTATCAACCAAACGAAACAAATTGATGAGTGATCGTGATCGTGGATTGTTTACCAGAAGGAAGATAGAAACTTACAAAATCCGAATTTGAAGAGATACATTGCGAGTGTGACTGGCTCTGCGTATGGGGTGTATTCAGGCAGATTGGATTCTTCAACATAGGGTGGTGGCACTTCCGTGTTGTTTTCATCATGACGACTCTCGTGGGTGCGAGTGGATGAGAATGTGTATCCGAAGAAGTCATCCATGGGGTCAATGGGACTAGCGACCCGAGTAGGAGTCCGGACCTCGTGAGTTAACACAGGCGTTGGAGCGGAAGGTGGTGCAGTAATGTATGAGCCGCTCAGGGTGTTCTGAGCCTCGATGTCAACGTTGTATGAGGTTGAAGCTGGAGAGGATGATGATGTCGCAGACATTTGGAATATTGGTAGAGAACGGGAGGCTGCTGTGGATGATACGATGGTTGAGGAATGTCAAAAGCAGGAGCTTGGATGGGGGCCATAGTTCGAATACGGGATGGGTTATATAGGTCCGCTTCCAAGAGCAATCCACCAATTTTTTTGCCACTCGTTGTCAAGGCCCAATATGGCAAGTTTGGATTGGTACAATTACTTGTAAACAAGAACATGGTCGATGGCTTCACTCATTTACGCCTATTTTGACCTTTATTTTTCCTAAATGTTGCTATGGTGCATATAACACAAGTGAATCTGGCAATAAAATATTTTTATAAGTCTGGATAGAGCTTGCGAGCACAGATATTTGTATAATATCTATTTAAGGAAGGTCTTTGAAAAATTCCTTACCTGGTAATTGCCCCGCCTCTCAATCACGAACAATCCACCACTCAGGATTTAACCAATCGCACCAATCAATTGCCGCTGATTCTTCTTCGACTCTTAACTCATTTGGCTCCCAATCCAGTAACTCAATCACAGCATGGGTCCTGTGTTATTTCGAGGATAAACCTAGATATTGACATAGGAGTGAGCCAAGATGATGGGTTTAGGACTCAAGTATATGACTTTGACTATAAGGTGAATACGATTCAGGTCTGCGTTTGCTGTTATGATGTGTTGGCGGGATGATGGAACAGCTGTCTGAAGATAAGCCATACAGAAAGTGCTCGACTTTTGAGGGTTCTCTTCGGGAAATGAACTATTTTTTCCCTGTGGCACAATTGTACAATCCTATAGATCGAGAAGTTCGGGACCTGCCGCGGTTTTTCTATCAGGGATTCGGTGGCACGGTGGCACTTATATACTGTCAATAGAAGCATGCCAGTGCGAGAGACTGGTAGTTAGGATCATCGACAAAGGGTTCATTCACCCAGGCCATAGCGTTTTGAATCCACCAAAAAATCTAGGAATGATACCAAACCGCAACTTGATCTAGTTCTTGTGCGGTAGCTCATATAATATATAACACTCAAAGCGATGACGTTCAAACTTACGCGTAAAATCTCCTTATAATTACATAAACTATCACAGTAATTGAGAGCATCGATATCGTACTGTGAAACACCACAAAACACGGCTCCACATACAACTAGTTCCTCCGCCTTTAGAATAGAACTGCATTAATTATGCCTCCTAGCATACGGTCTGCTGTAGTAGGGACCAGAGATTCAATCCTGACAAGCATCCCTTCCTCCGACAGCTTGCTTAATTCGTCTTGCACATCAGGAGTAACGTGATACCGGAAGGTGGAAAGAATTTCAGCCAGTTTTAATTGAGAAACTCCGGAAATGTTCTGAGAGGTTCCACCGTCATATAAATGCCATCGACGAGCGAGTACGTCGACAATGGTACGACAGTCGCAGAGCACCCGTCCTTTGTACTCGAAACACTTGAGATTTGGAAGCAAGTATCGACTCGAGTTGCTCGGTGGATCGAGTGAGGTTACGAAATGCCTAGTCAAGCCCATATCTGCATTTGCGAAACCTAACATCTCCAGACGGAGGTAGGTAAGGGAAAGAATCGCTTCAAGGCATGAAATCAAGTCGGCGTCTTCGAATTGATATTTTTGAACGGTAAGACATTCAAGGTTACAAGCTGATCGTAAAACCAAGGATTTTATGGGAGAGAGAAGTAACTTTTCGGGGCCGTTATAGTGGATACGAAGATGAGATAAGGATGGAAGTGTTATGCTGTCGAAAAGCGACATGGACGCTGCTTTAATCAGTATGACGTCGAGGTGTTTGAGCTGGGTATGAAGCATGATGGTTCTAGAGGTGAAGCTGTCCGGGGAATAAACGTGTTCTAAATGGCATTCCCCCAAATTGGGAGATTGTCGTAGAACCTTCAAACACTCGGTGACAGTCAACAACTGTATTCTGAAGCTTCTAATTTGCTCCCATGGCAATACTATGGCTGCAAAATTGTAGCCAGATAAATCGACATCGAGAAGTTTTGGAGCGGTAAGGAAGATATCAGGAGGGGTGTTGAAAGTTGAGATGGTGCTTTTCGAAGGGTGCACAGAAACCGAGGTCAACATCGGAAAATTAACATTTTTGAAAAGATGGTGACATTGGGGTGGTATGGGGGAATTAAAAATATGCCAGTAGTCAGATCTGATGACAAGAACCCGTATAATTGCTGTAAAGGCACAAACAATGGATTCGTGCTCGTCCTCCGCGATGAGTTTGATTGAGAGCGGTGCCGACCTTGCTTTCAGTAACCAATCCTCAAGTAACTGGACTTGGGCACCGTGCCGCTTCCGAGAAACGTGTAACAAGATGGTGTTCCAGAGTGAAGGAGTGGACCAGGCGCTATCTCGCCATAGTCTGCAGATCCTCCCAATGAAGAGAGGGGTTACCGCTTGCTTGTGACCATTGTCGATAGGTCGACAAGCTATTTGGAATATTTCAGTGAGGATTTCGGAGGGGATTCTTGTGGTAGGTGACAAGCCGTTGATTTTTCTCCTTAAGAAGGCACGCCTTTGTGCGAATTGTGCCATCATAGTCTCAATTGACTCTATCTCCCTTGCTAGGCTAGCCACCTTTTTGTGCTAGATCTAAGTTTTGTCAAAAGAGGTGTATTAAATTACTCGCC
>Ga0193743_1000557_pt1 | contig 29108 bp, 32 predicted proteins | sample L2c2metaG_FD_143038 | JGI IMG/M metagenome (GOLD analysis project Ga0193743, IMG submission 143038) | Soil microbial communities from a riparian zone of the East river system, Colorado, United States - L2c2 | ecosystem: Environmental > Terrestrial > Soil > Riparian zone | place: USA: East River...
GGCTCGTCCAGATCGATGCGGACATCCTCCCCCTCTTGCTGGGACACGCACACGCGCACCGGCGCGCCAAGTCCGGCCGTCGCCCCGTATTGAAAGAGCCCGTTGACGATCACGGCATTGCCGATCAGATAGAACCTGCAGTCGAGCGGAAACCCCGCCAGACGCTGGGTCGATCCCTGGTCGAGCTTGAAGAAGATCGAAAACTCGTGGTCACCGGATACCTCCTGGAAATACGCCTGGATGCCAGCCTGATCACCAGCCTCGGTCATGTTGGCCAGCTTCGGCAGATCGACCATTCTGAACAGGCCTTCCAGGGCGGACGTAACTTCAGCGAAAGACTTCTTGGACCTGATCGTGATGAGCTTGCACGCAAATTCGGTTTCCGTCACTTGCGGTTTCATTGTGGGTACTCCATCGGGTCGTGGATCACAGGCGTATCAGATGCGTTGGCCACTAATGTGTTTCGGCCTTTGTAGGTCGGCCGTCACCGGCCGTCAGCTTCACGCGTCGAGGAAACCCTGGACGTCATCGGCAAACTCCGAGTGGTGCTGAAACAGAAAGCCATGCGCCGAGTCCGGGTAAATCTTCACGCGAGCTCGTGGAATCAAGCCTGCAAGTAGCGCGTGAACGGCGTGTACAAACAGCGGACCACGACCGACACCATGATCTATTCCATCCCAACGCTTCTCGAGTTCCTGACCCGCACTGTGACGCTGCAGCCCGGCGACCTGATGAGCAGTGGCACTGCGGGCGGGACCGGCGTCGGCCGGACACCGCAAGAGTTCCTCCACCCCGGCGACACCGTCACGGTCGGAACGACCGGGATCGGATACCTGAGCAATCCAGTCGTGGCGGGATGGCCACGGCACACGCGCTCACCAGGCCACGACTGACCATTCGGACTGTCCACAGGCGGATACGAGCGCTCGCCGAACGGGTGACACTCGCTAGGAGTAGTCGCCCAAACGTGCAAGCCCACCTGCACCTAGGAGTGAGACCTTGAGCATCTGGTTCAACGGCATCCAGCCGCAGTTCCGGACCATCGACGGGTTGACCATCCGCTTCGCCCAAAGCGAGCAGCGCGACGATCAGGCCCTGCTATTGAGTCCGTGGCCCGAGAGCCTGTTCGCCTTCGAGCCGACCTGGGACCGGCTCACCGAGCACACCCATCTGGTGGCGATCGACCTGCCAGGCTTCGGCCAATCCCACCGAAACGATGTCGAATTCGCCGTCGAGGGCGGGGTGACGCTGCGGGGCTGGCTGTTCGTCCCCGACGGTCCGCCGCCGCATCCGGCGATCACCATGGCGCACGGCTTCGCCGGCGTGAAAGAGCACGGCCTGGAGCGCTTCGCGGCCGCGTTCGCCGCGGCGGGATTCGTCGTCCTGGTACACGATCACCGCGGTTTCGGCGCCAGCGGCGGCGCACCGCGCTTCGACGTCGACCCGTGGGTGCAGATCGCCGACTGGCGCCGGGCCATCTCCTTCCTGGAGAGCCAGCCGGTCGTCGATGAGAACCGAATCGGGTTGTGGGGCACCAGCTATGCCGGTGGACACGCGATCGTGCTCGGGGCCACCGACCGGCGGCTGCGGGCGGTGGTCGCCCAGGTCCCCACCATCAGCGGCTACCAGCAGAGCCTGCGACGGGTGGCGCCCGACCTGGTGCCCGCCTTGGAGGCGGCCTTCGCCGACGACGAACGCCGCCAGTTCCACGGCGCACCGCCGGCCACCCAGGCGGTGGTCAGCGCCGACCCGTCGGTGCCTGCCGCCTACCGGTCGCCGCAGGCCCTCGCGTTCTACACCCAACCGGTGCCCGAGGGCGTGTGGGAGAACACCATGACCCTTCGGTCCACCCGCGCGGCGCGCATGTACGAGCCGGGCACCTGGGTGGCCCGCGTCTCCCCCACCCCCCTGCTGATGATCGTGGGCCTGCACGACACCATCACCGTCACCGATCTCGCGCTCGGCGCCTACGAGCAGGCGCTGGCGCCCAAGAAGCTGGTCACCATCGACGGCGACCACTTCGACCCGTACCTCACGCGCTTCGACGAATCCAGCGGTGCCGCCATCGCCTGGTTCACCGAACACCTCACCCCGCCAACCCCGCAAAACCGTTGAACCCGAAAGGAAGTTGTCATGTCTGAACTGCGATACGAGGTTCTCGTCAACGACGGCCTGCGACGCCAGCGCGACCAGCTGCTGCCCGACGGCAGCCCGATCATCTCGTCGCCGGTCGCCTCCACACTGATCTACGGCGAGCGCGACGCGGTACTCGTCGACCCGCCCTTCACCTACGAGCAGGTCAGCCGCGTCGGCGACTGGATCGAGGGCGCCGGCAGGCAGCTGACCGCCGTGTACGCCACCCACGGCCACGGCGATCACTGGTTCGGCACCGACCTACTGCTGCAGAGGTTTCCCGACGCGGTCGCCTATGCCACCAACGGCACGATCGCGATGATGCACCAGCAAGCCACCACGGGCCGCGCCCAGCTCTGGGACGTCGACTTCCCCGGCCTGATTCCGCCCAGCCCGGTCGACTACCGAACCATTCCGGTCGAGGGCATCGAGCTGGAGGGCCACCGGCTGCTGGCCGTCGAGGTCGGACACACCGACACCGATGACACCACCGTGCTGCACGTGCCTTCGATCGGTCTGGTCGTCGCCGGCGACGTCGCCTACAACGGAGTGCACCAGTACCTGCTCGAAAGCGCCCACGGCGGAATCGACGCGTGGTTGGCCGCGCTCGACAAGGTGGCGGCCCTGCAGCCCACGGCCGTGGTGGCCGGCCACAAGAACAAGGATATTCCCGACGACCCGGCGGTCATCGACCAGACCCGCGACTACCTGCTCACTGCGCAGCGGCTGCTCGCCGAGAAGCCCACTCCCCGAGTCTATTTCGACGAGATGCTCGGCCGCTATCCCGACCGGCTCAACGTCGGCCCGGTCTGGTACACCGCCGTGGCACTGCTGTCTGAGCCCAACAGTCACCCCAATAGTCACTGAGAGGAAAGAGATCATGATATTTAACGATCATCAGTTGCAATCTTCGGTGCGCGAGGAGGTCACACACTGGTTCTTCGAGGACTACCTGCGCACCTGGATCGGCGTCGGCGCCGGCACGATCACGCGCGGGCCCGAGTTCATCCTCGACTACTGGTCGGCACCGCTGTACTGGAGTGACGACCAGGGCAGCTGCTGGTTTCTGGATGGGCAGGCCGTGGTGGCGCAGCTGCACGAGTTGCAGACCCGGCTGCGCGCCGCGGGCTACGCGCACACCGCGGTGCCCGACCACAGAGTGACCGTCTACCACCGCAACGGCGCAGCGATCGAAGTCATCTGGTCCCGGCTCCGCGCCGACGGCAGCGAGATCGAGCGAGTGGCCGTCCACTTCGAGGTAGCGCGCGGGGCCGAAGGATGGCGGTTCCTCGGCGTGCAGGCGACGCCGATAGCCGGCGACTCGCTGAACACCGTGTGGCCGCAGGCCCATTGACCACCCAACATTCCCGAGAGGAAACAACAATGACCACCATCGAGGATCTCAACCCCACCTCAAGCTACAAACTTCTCATCGGCAGCGTGCTGCCCCGGGCAATCGCCTGGGTCAGCACCAGCTCGACAACCGGAGTGAGCAACGTCGCGCCGGTGTCGTTTTTCACCGTCGTCGGACGCTTCCCGCCGGTGCTCTCGATCATGCTGCAGCCGCGCGCCGACGGCGTCACGCTCAAGGACACGTTCGTCAACATCCGCGACACCAACGAGTTCGTCGTCAACATCGCCACGATCGGCCGAGCTGACGCCGTCCACCGCTCCGCCTACGAATTCGACACCGACGTCGACGAGTTCGACGCGCTCGGCCTGAAAAGGCGCCGTCCGAAATGATCTCGGCGCCCCGCATCGGTGACGCCCCGATCTCCTTTGAATGCGTCGTCGACCGCATCATCCCCATGCCGCCGCTGCCCGACCACGTCGTGTGGGGACGGGTCAAACGCATCCACATCCGCGACGATCTCTACCTGCCCAACGGGCGCATCGATGTGGGCGCGCTGGGAGCGTTCGGGCGGCTGGCCGCCGAGTACACCATGGTCGACAAAATCTTCACTACACCGCTACCTGAAGGCCTCGTCGACGAGCTGGTCGCCCGGCGCGCCGGTCGCCTCGACGGGCACGCCAGCGACTACTCACCGATCGACACGAGCGAATGGTCACCGTCGGGCTCCACGAAGACGGTGGCCAAATGAGCACCTCATCCGCCGAGTTCACCGTCACCCGCACACCGGCGAGCACACCCGAAGCATCACCGACGCTGCTGCTGATCCACGGCTTCCTCGACGATGCGTCGGTGTGGGACGGCCTGGTCGACTCACTGGGAGGTGAGGTCGCCGGCGTGCGCTATGACCTTCCGGGCTTCGGCACGCGCAGCGGAACGGTCGCCGATGCGCGCACCGCCACGCTGGAGGCGCTGGCCGCCGAGGCCGGCGACATCGTCGCCACCATCGACGGACCGGTGATCGTCATCGGTCAGAGCCTGGGCACGCAGGTCGCCGAGCTGGTGGCAGCACAGCACCGCGAACAGGTACGCGGTCTCGTCCTGCTCACCCCCGTCCCGCTCAGCGGCACCCATCTTCCAGACGAGGCCCTCGCGCCGTTCCGCGCCCTCGGCGGTGACCGCGACGCGCAGCGGGGCGTACGTGCCGAATTGTCGCCGCACATCGGCGAAGGTCAGCTCGACCGGCTCGCCGACATCGGGGCGCCGGTCGCAGCCGTGGTGATTTCCCACTACGTCGACGTCTGGAACGACGGGGTGAGCGATGCGCCCGCCACCAGTGCATTTGACGGTCCCGTGCTGATCGTCCGGGGAGGCGCCGACGCGTTCGTCACCGAGCAGCTCGTCGGCACGATCAGCCGCAGCTTCGCCAACGTCGAACTGAAAGTCATCGACAAAGGTGGCCATTGGATACACGTCGAATATCCGGGCGCCGTCGCGGCGATGGTCCTCGACTTCACCGATTCAATCGAAGGGTGACACCGTGACCGAGGCGCTGGAGCACAAAGTCTTTGTGACGAAGCAGATTCCGCAGTCAGGCCGCGGGCCGCTGCCCGATGGCAGCACGCGGATGTGGTCGCCGATCACGTCGACGCTCATCATGGGTAGCCGGGAAGCCGTCCTCGTCGATCCACCACTGACCATCGAGCAGGCCGGCGAAGTCGGCGATTGGATCGCGGCGGCGGGACGCCAATTGCGACAGATCTACGTCACCCACGGCCACGGGGACCACTGGTTCGGCGCAATACCGTTGCTCCAGCGGTTCTCCGGCGTAACCGTGCGAGCGACCGACGGAACCGCGAAACTGATGGCGGCGCAAAACGACCCACAGTTTCGTGCCGAGTTCTGGGATCGCGTGTTCCCAGGTCAGCTACCCACCGGCGAGCTCGACGTGACGGTCGTCGACGAGCAGGGCTTTTTCCTCGAAGGAACCGCACTCGTTCCAGTCGAGGTCGGGCACACCGACACAGACGCCACCACGATGCTGCATGTACCGAAATCGGGTCTGCTCGTCGCGGGCGACGTCGTCTATAACGGAGTGCACCTGTATCTGACGGAGTCCGGTGGTGTCGACGGGATCGATCAGTGGCTCGCCGCCCTCGACACCGCCGAGACGCTCAACCCCGTAACGGTTATCGCGGGCCACAAAGCGCCAGGCACAGACGACGGTCCCGGGCAGATCCAGGCGACGCGGCGATACCTGACCGACGCGCGCCGACTGCTTGAATCATCCAGCCGCGCTGAGGAGTTCTACCAGGGCATGCTCGAGTTGCACGGCGAGCGGCTCAATCCTGGCGCACTGTGGGGCGCGGCGATCACGCTGCTGCCTTCCTGAGCTGGGATCGCTCTAGAGTCACGGGTTGTTTTGATCCGGATTCAGTTGATCTCGCAGGCGACCGGGGTGGGGGTGTGCCTGCACGCCGCAGCGTAGTCGGCCGGCGTTCGGTAGCCCAGGGCCGAGTGGCGATGGCGATGGTTGTGCTCGTGCTTGAAGTCCCCGATGACCACTCGGGCTTCGAACAGGGTGTTCCAGTGGTTGCGGTTGAGGCACTCCTTCCGTAGCCGGTTGTTGAACGATTCGATGTAGCCGTTGTTCCATGGGGTGCCCGGCGGGATGTAGGACAGTCCGACCTTTCCGTCGCAGAACTGTTGCAGTGCTTGCGAAACCAACTCTGGTCCGTTATCCATCCGCAGCACCTTCGGCGGGCCGCTGGCTGCGGCGAACACGTGCTCGAGCTCGGCGACGAGACGCTCAGCGGTGATCGAGCGCTCCACCAGGTGCAGCAGCGAGCACCGGATGTGTTCGTCGTCATCGACGCGATCTTGATCGCCTTGCCATCGACGGTGGAGTCGAACTGGAAGTCGATCGCCCACACCACCTTCGGCGCGTCAGCTTCGACCGGCGGGATCGAGGACACCCCGGCCCGCTTGCGTGGGCTGTGCACCCGCACCTGCAAGCCCTCCTCGCGCCACAGTCGGTGAACCTTCTTCTTGTTGACCTCACGGCGTTCGTCGTAGCGCAACGCCGCCCACGCACGCCGGAACCCATGGCACGGGTGTTTGGTGGCATACGAGCGCAGCCAGGCCCTCATCTCGGCATCGGGATCGGCGGGAGTCTGCGCGACCGGCAAGCGTCGGTAGGTGGAGCGTCGAGCCCAACGGCCTTGCACGCCAACCGTTCCGACATGCTCAACGTGGTCGTGAGCATGTCCACGGCGCGGCGCTTGGCAGCTGGGCTCAAAATTTTCCCTTGGCCACCTCGCGCAGTGCGTCCTTTTCCATCTCGGCCTCGGCCAATAGCCGCTTGAGCCGGCCGTTCTGCTCGCGCAGCTCCTTGAGCTCCTTGGCCGCGTCGGTATCCATCCCGCCGTAGGCGCGACGCCAGTTGTACAGCGTCGCCGCCGACACTCCGAGTTCGGCAGCGATCTCCTCGCCGGTCTTGCCCGCGGCAGCCAACTCGTCCGCGCGACGCAACTTGCGTACGATGTCCTCCGCGGAATGCCGCTTCCGACCAGCCATCTTTTCATCGCCCTTCCAGCCCGACATCGGGCCACAGGACTCTAAAACTGGTTGGACTCATTCAGCGGGAACACGCCAGTGTTGCGTCGACCGGTTGAACCTGGTCAGTATACGAGTGTGAGATTCGGTGACACACTGTCACTTTCGGGACTGAGGCCCTCGGTTGGCAGCGTCGGCGCTGCCTACGATAACGCGTTGGCCGAGACCACCATCGGGCTATACAAGAACGAATGCATCCGTGCCGATTCACCGTTTCGCCGCGGCCCGCTGCGCACCTTGTCCGATGTCGAGCTGATCACCGCCGACTACGTCGCTTGGTACAACCAGAGCCGTCTCATGCACCGCCTCGGCCGTGTCCCACCCACCGAGGCCGAAGCCCACTACTATTCCGAACACGTGACCGACCAACCGGCCGGCTCACAGAACCCCGAGGGTGCATGAAACTCGGGATGGTTCACCAACTCCGGATTCTACGGCACAGGCGTTTCATCACTGTGACGGATGAGTGCCCACAAGAGCTAGGAAGTTGAACTGCACTGCGGCACAGTCGATACGGCAGGACTGCAGGCCTGTTCCGATGCGGATTCTCCGATTCAAAGTGATTTAGGTACGTGTTCAGTCTTCTTGGGCGTATTGGAAGGTGTGCAGAGTTGCTGCGATTTCGACCCGGGTCAGCGCCGGCCACCAGGCCCGTGCCAGAAGCGATTTGGCCGGCCACGCATCGTCGGGGAGCTGCTCCAAGCACAGCTGGAGCAGGTTGGCATCCTCCTGGTCTGCGCGGGCGGCGAGAACGGGTCGGTGGTCGAACCCGCGTCTGCCTGTCTCCAGCGGCTTCATCAGGCCGTCGTCGGCGCGATACAGCACAAGGTTGTCGCAAGCGTCGATGGCGGACTGGAGCCGTAGAGATGGTGAGATGTCGTTGACTGCGAGTACTGATGAGAGCAAGTTCGCGACTGTTACGCGTTGGCCGCTGCCTTTGCGGTATGCCCACATATCGACGTAGCGGTTGTGATCGGTCTCGCCCGGAATGCGAGTGCCGAAAGTACCGTAATGCATTAGGGCACTTGCAATGATGTGATGCATAGGATCACCGGCCAGTGCGCGGCGCAGTTTGTCGCGGATGACCCCACGGTGGTCGGTCTCTTGGGCGGCAGTCGATAGGCCGCGTGCAAGGTTCTTGGGTTCGGTCGGCATGGGGCCATCGACGATGCGAAGCGCTACGTCGATGAGGCGATTCACATAGCGGGGTTTGTTGGCTGCAAGTCCGTCTTCGAGGATGCTGGCGGCCAGCTCGGGTGCGGCCGGGTAGAGCCAACCAGGCCACTGCGGGTCTTCATCGCATTGCACCACGACAGCCAGAACGAGGTCGCGTTCGTGGTTGCTTCCAGTGAACAGCTCGCCTGCGGCAAACAGCCAGGCGTTGCGCCAATGGGGGCTGCGCGCAGCGGTTGTCAGATTGTGGCGGGTGTCGGAATCCCCGCCGCTAATCAGTGCTCGGCCGGCTGCCGGTCGGGCCGACACCGCGGGCGTGGGCGCGGTGGAGTTCTTGCGCCGCCGGGGTGGCCGTTGAGCGCACCAGCCCGGTCAACACCGCGGCGCGCCTCGTAGAGACACCACCGGCGATCAGCGACACGTGGGCGTGGGTCATCGCTTCTTGCGCTGCTCGTCGGAATCCGCTCTCTCGGAATGACTTTCCAAGAGAGCGCGAGCTTTTCCCATGATGTCCAGGGCGGCCTCGGTGGTGGACAACCGCTTACTCATCCGGGCGTTCTCCCGCGTCAGCCGGGCGATCTCGGCCTGATCGGCGGTGAGCCTTCCGACTCTTTCGTCGGGCCGCTTGCCCGCCAGAACGCCCGCGTCGCGTTGCTTGCGCCACTCGCTAATCAACGACGAATACAAGCCCTCCCGCCGCAAATACGCGCCACCGTCGCCACGCTGGCATGCCTCCTCATAGGCCTGGAGGTGGGCAACCTTGTCCGACGCGGTGAACGTGCGCCGCCGCCGCGGCCCGTCGGCTCTCGGGTGGGTCGGATCCATCTGTTCATTGTCGTTCACCACAGTAATCGTGGAGCTGGTCATGATACGTCGATCCGTATCTCGCCCTGCGTCAGGCCGATTTGCTGTGAACCAGTGGACTCAACTCACCCTGACACGCAGGGCTTCGGCGGGGAGGTAGGCAGCGCTGCCGCAGTGCGCCGGTGCACCTCGGACAACAACCTTGGCGGAACGTTAATCTTAGACATTGTAATTAGTTGTGCTGCAACGTATCTCGCCGCAACTATATGACGTCAGATAAACCACCGCCTATTGCATCAGATGAATCACCGCCTGTCTCTGCCCGCTCGGCCGACGTCGCAGCGGGGTGCACGAAAACGGTTTCCTAGCTGGAGATTTGAGTGGAGCGTCGGATCACCGGTCGGCCCCTCTGCCGCAACCAGTACAAGTCTTCGGTCGGATCGTGACCACAGAGTTCATATGAGTATTCGGACGTTTCACTCATCCGGGTAGTCCGCCGGTCCCGCTTAGGCGCTGGCCGACGAAGTCGCGCGGCATCACCTTTACGAAGTGCTGATCGCGCTAGCGCGCGGTTCGTCGCCACCGTGTCCCAGTAGAACATCCGGAACTCCATCAACAGGCCGCCGCGGATCCGGACGACGTGGCAGATCGGCGCGCGGAGAGATTGTCCGCTGACGCGCGCCGTGGCCTCCATCTGGGCGACCACCACAACAGTGTCGTCGTGCTCGAAGAACCGCAGATCTGTTGCACTGACCGAGCTCCACGCCTCGCCGAAGGCCTGCATCCACCTCTCGAAGCCCTCGCGGCCGTGCCACTGCCCGCCGAACGGCAACGAATCGGCCTGGATCATCACGATCTGCGGATCAAGTGTCGCAGCCACGGGCCCAAAGTCCTTACCGCCAGTCCGCACGTACTCCGACTCGGCCTGATAGAAGCGCTGAAGCGCCTCGATGCCATTACTGGTGTGATCGCTGGTGCTCATCACGTTCGCTCCTTCGTTTGTTACGGCAGGACATCCCGCCGCCTTGTCCTGACAGCGCGGGGGCTGCTCGGCGCCTAGGAACGCACTGGGCCGGTCAGATTCAGATGACCCATCAGATTCAGATCCTCGTGGTCCCTCAACGTGATCGGATACCACTTGTGCGTTCCGGTGCCTTCACTGTGTAGACGAACCAGCGCTGCAGAACGTGAGATCGAGCACGTTACCGAGCACCACGCACGCCAGTCCGGACTGGCCCAGCGCGATTGCGCAGCCAATCGACAAATCGTGCGATTGCAGACCTGTGCGCTTCCGCGATATCACGATCACGCCAGCACCGCGAGCCGCTTATGCAGGCCGTCAGTGCGCCATGTTCGTGAACCGCGACAAATGCAGTTGGTGCGCAACGGTTATCGTCTTTGTCGGGCCGTTTCGGTGCTTGCCGAGAATCAGGTCCGCCTCGCCGCCGCGGGGGTCGTCGCGCTCGAACGCATCGGGCCGGTGCAACAGGATGACCATGTCCGCATCTTGTTCGAGCGACCCCGATTCGCGCAGGTCAGACACCATGGGCTTCTTGTCGGTACGCTGCTCCGGACCACGGTTCAGCTGGCTGATGGCGACCACGGGCACGTCGAGTTCCTTGGCCAACAGCTTGAGCTGGCGGGAGAACTCGGACACTTCCTGCTGTCGTGACTCGACCTTCTTGCCCGAGGTCATCAACTGCAGGTAGTCGATGACGATCAGCCGCAGGTCGGCCTTCTGGTGCAGGCGCCGGGCCTTCGCGCGGATCTCCATCATCGTGAGGTTCGGCGAATCGTCGATGTAGAGCGGCGCCTCACTGATCTCACTCATGCGCCGCGCCAGGCGCGTCCAGTCGTCGTCGCTCATCCGTCCCGACCGCATGTCGGCGAGCTTGATCTTCGCCTCGGCCGACAACAGGCGCATGACGATCTCGGACTTGCTCATCTCCAGCGAGAAGATGATGCTCGAGAACCGACTCTTGATGGAGCACGACCGCAGGAAGTCCAGCCCCAGCGTCGAGTTGTGGGTCGGCACCATGCCCGGCCCCGCGAGATAGAGATGGCTCGCGTTGTCGACCTGAACGCACCGGACCGGAACGCTGTCGATCCGTCGCACCGTGTCGATCTGGACCGTGGGCGCCAACAGAGCCGTCGTCCCATGCTGCCCAGCCGAAGTGGCCATCGGCGCGATCCGGTCAAGCCCCGCGCGCAACTGGGCCGTCGTACGGATCCCGCGAACGGTGGGCCACTGATGCTGCTCGTCGGCGACGATGATCGTGCCGTCGGAGAACTCGACCTCGTAGCAGGGGCGGCCCAACATGATCTCGGTGGCCGCTACCACGCGGGTCGGCTGTCCGTCAGGACCGATGAGCTGATCGCCGACCGCGACGTCGCCCATGGTGGTCCAGCCCCCCGGGGTGGCAAGCAGGGTGTCGAGTGCCAACGCCTTCCCGACACCAGGCCGTGCCGCGATGATGATCATCTGGCCGGGGTGCAAGCCGTTGGTCACCTCGTCGAGCTCGACGAAACCCGTGGGCACGCCGCGCGCCATGCCGCCCTGCGACGCGATGGCGTCGATCTCGTCCATCGTGGGCTGCAGCAGCTGCTCGAGGGGAACGAAGTCCTCCGTCGTACGACGATCGGTGACGTCGTAGATCTCGGCCTGCGCCCGGTCGACGACCTCCGCGACGTCGGCACCCTCGGCACCGGCATACCCGTACTGCACGACGCGGGTGCCTGCCTCGACGAGGCGACGCAGCAGCGCCTTCTCGGCAACGATGCCTGCGTAGTAGCCCGCGTTGGCCGCCGTGGGCACCGTCGAGATCAGGGTGTGCAGATACGGTGCGCCGCCGACGCGCTTCAGCAGCCCCCGACGGTCGAGCTCCGCGGAGACGGTGACGGCGTCCGCAGGCTCGCCACGCCCATAGAGGTCGAGGACGGCGTCGTACACGCTCTGGTGCGCGGGCCGGTAGAAGTCGCCGGGGCGCAGCCGCTCCAGCACGTCGGCGATGGCGTCCTTGGAGAGCAGCATGCCGCCGAGCACGGACTGTTCGGCCGCCATGTCCTGCGGGGGCTGACGGCCGTAGTCCTCCCTCGGCTGCGAAGAATCCATGTCCGAATGGCCGAGGTCATCCACGACTGCCACGAAGCATCCCACCTCCCCTACACAACCGCTGTCGAACATGCATTCGACGTCGCTCCCCGCGACCATAAGCCAACCCACCGACGGACCACCCTCGTCGAGGGGCCCGGAGCTGTCCTGCGACGGCTCACGCTAGACGTTGCTGGGAGTGCCGTATAGCGGGCCTGTTAGTGAACCTGTGGATGGCATGTGGATAGCGTTGTTCCCTCATGTTGAGGGGCTGGGGAGAACCTGTGGATGAACGGCGCCGTTTCGCACATCCCCGCAGATAAGGGCACCACAAAAGGCCTTTGTGGTTGTGGATGCCAATTGCTTCGGCGTGTCGGCCTTGGTTGCGGTCTCGGGCGTGTTGTGTTGCGCCTACGAGCCCAAGAGGTTAACAGCTGGTTGCTTCGCTATGCGCCGATTGCGAAACGAAGTTCGCCAGAAGACACAGCAACGCCCGGGTGAAGATCGATCTGGCCTCCACCCGGGCGAACTAGCGCTGAGGAAACTACTCGGCGACCACGCTCAGCGACACCACGGCGTCAACATCGGGGTGCAACCGCAGGGTGATCGGATGGTTTCCCACCGACTTGATGTGCGCCTTGGGCAACTGGACGGTCCGCTTGTCGAGATTCGGGCCGCCGGCCTTCTTGATGGCCGCGACGACGTGCGACGTCGTGACCGAACCGAACAGCTTGCCGCCGTCGCCCGAGGCGCGCACGGCCAGCGGAACCGGCCCGAGCCCCTCGATGGCGGTCTTCAGCTCGTTGGCGTGGCCGAGATCGCGCACGGTCTTCACCTCGCGGGCGAGGCGGATCTCGTTGGCCTGCCGCTCGGCGCCACGGGACGACGCGATGGCCAGGCCGCGCGGGAGCAGATAGTTACGGCCGTAGCCGTCCTTCACCTCGACGGTGTCGCCGGCCGACCCCAGATGGTCGACCTCGGCGGTGAGAATCAGTTTCATGTCCGTTGTTCTTCCGTCTCGATCTATCGCGTCGCCGAGCTGAACGGCAGCAACGCAACCTCGCGGGCGTTCTTCACCGCGATCGCGATGTCACGCTGGTGCTGCACGCAGTTGCCGGTCACTCGGCGGGCACGGATCTTGCCGCGCTCACTGATGTAGGTCCGCAGCAACGCGGTGTCCTTGTAGTCGATGTTCTGCAACTTGCCCTTCTTGGAGCAGAACACGCACTTGCGGGTCTTGATCGGCTTGTCGGGAGCCGGCCGCCGCTTGGTATTGGTCTTGGGCATGAGTTTTTCTTCCTTGCTTTACTAAATGGTTTGTGTCAGAAGGGCGGTTCGTCGTCGGCACCGCTGAAGGAGCCCGAGGCGGGTGCGCTGCCCCACGGATCGTCCTTGGCAGGCTCGGCACTACGCGAACCGCCGCCGCCGCTGCTACCGCCGCCGAAGCCGCCGCCGCTGCTACCGCCGCGACTGGCCTTGTTCACCTTGGCGGTGGCGTAGCGCAGGGACGGACCGATCTCGTCGACCTCGAGCTCGACGACGGTGCGCTTCTCGCCCTCGCGAGTCTCGAACGAACGCTGCTTGAGCCGCCCGGTGACGACCACCCGCGCGCCGCGGGTGAGGCTCTCGGCGACGTTCTCGGCCGCCTCGCGCCAGATGTTGCACCGAAGGAACAGCGCTTCGCCGTCCTTCCATTCATTGGTCTGACGGTCGAACGTACGGGGCGTCGACGCGACCGTGAAGTTCGCGACGGCAGCACCGGACGGCGTGAACCGCAATTCCGGGTCGGCGGTCAGATTTCCGACGACGGTGATGATCGTGTCACCAGCCACGTGATCCTCCTGGGCGGCGCCAGCGCTCTTCGCGCAGCGCACATCGATGCGGCGTTTCGCGCGAGCCTACGCAAGGCAGACGACAGCTGACCGGCGTTCGGCCGATGAGCGTTCGCGCGAAGAGCGCCGCTTTGACTAGTGCTTGTCGGTCCGCATGACCTTGGTCCGCAGCACGGACTCGTTGAGTCCCAGCTGACGGTCCAGCTCGGACACCGTGGCCGGGGCGGCCTTCACGTCGATGACGGCGTAGATGCCCTCGGCATGCTTGGCGATCTCGTAGGCCAGCCGGCGGCGTCCCCAGATGTCGACCTTGTCGACGGAACCGCCATCCTTGCGGATGACGTTCAGGAACGTCTCCAACGACGGGGCTACAGTCCGCTCGTCGAGGGTTGGGTCAAGAATGACCATGATTTCGTATGGACGCATGGAAACCTCATCACCTCCTATGGTCGTGTGCGGCCACGGACAATCCGTGGCAGGAGTATCGCCTGCGTCGGCAACCGGCCCAGGTTACCTGAACGAGGGCTGAGCTGCGAAATCGCGCCCGCTTCACCCCGGGGACGCTAGGACACCAGTCGGTCGTAGGCGGCGAGCACCTCGACCATCGACAGGACCGGGGCCTTCGGGTCCTTCGCGTTGTCGTCCCAGCGACGGACCATGACGGCCTCCCCGGCGTCGGGGTGGGCTCGGAACGCGGCGACCTCCTCGTCGCTCATCGGTCCACCCTGACGCGCCAGCGAGGCGACCGACGCCAGGCTGAGGTGGGCGTGATAGTCCGCGTCGACGGCGACCAGATAGCGCTTCGCCGGAACGTGCTGGGCGATGATCCACGCGGTCCGCTCGCCGAGGTGGCAGCGGGCGAACTCGGCACCCGACAGCTCGTGCGGCAGCTCCGGCCACTGCGCGTGCACGGGGTGCGCCCGGCCGATGTCGTGCAGCGTCGCCGCCAGCAGCAGCTCGTCGTCGGCGCCCGCCTGTTTGGCGTGCCACCCGGTCTGTAGGGCATGCACGCGTTGGTCGACCGCCTCGCGGCCGTAGGGCAGCCCGGCCAGGCCGTCGATGAGCGTGGCCAGCGCGTCGCGGGTGAGTGTCACCGCTTCTCCTCCGAATTCTTCAGCGTGCTGACGAGCTCCTCGGCGAGCTCACGGGTCGCAGCGACCACACCAGACCACCGGCGGGTGAGGTCGGGGTCGATCTCCAACGGCCTGCCCTGCACGTCGAGCACTGCCCCACCGGCGGCGGGCAGCATCACCATCGCGGCGGCCAGATCCATGATCCGGTGGGTGTCGGAGCCGGCGTCGGCGAACGCGTCGGTCGAGCCCTCGGCGACGAGCGCGGCCTCCAGGCAGCTGGTGGACAGGATCCGCACCCGGGCCGCCCGTCTGGCGACCCGCCACCACGCTGCGTCGTCCGGCCCGTGCGGGCGCAGCAGGCTCACCGCTGCGCCGTCGAGTGTGGTGCGCCCGGTGGTGCGGTACGCCGTCGGTTGACCCGCCACCGCGTGCCAGCACCGACCGGTGTCGAACCAACAGGTGAGCGCCTCGGTGGCGACGCCGTCGACGGCGACGACCCCGGCGAAGGCCGATAGGGGCACCCCAGCCGCTGCGTTCGCGGTGCCGTCCACCGGGTCGACCACCAGGGTCACCGCGGAGCCGTTGTCGATGACGCCGATCTCCTCGCTGAGCAGGTTCACCCGGTGCTTGTCGATGACCTCGGCGATAGCGGTGTCGACCAGGATGTCCAGCCGCATCGTCGGCGTGCCGTCCGCGCCCATCTGGACCTTCTCGGCCAGAGCCGCGCGGTCGTACTGACGGCGGGCGGCGCCGAACGCGGCGGCAGCGGCCCGTACGGCGTCGGCGAGCACCGGATGCGTTCCTGCGGGCACCTCGGGGTCGGGCACCGGCCATCCGATGTGGCTCATCGGGCGCTCACCAGAACCGATTGCACGACCGGCCATGGCGGGCCCGTTGCGATCAGTGCGAGGTCGGCACGCAGCCCGGGCATCAACCGGCCGCGGTCGGCCAGCCCGGCGACGTCCGCCGGACCCGACGTCACCAAGCCGATCGCCTCGGGCAGGGTGACCAGCCCGTCGCCGGCCAACGCGAACACGGCGGCGAGCAGTCCAGACGGCAAATAGTCCGACGCGATCGAGGTGACCAGCCCCCGCCCGACCAGCTCCCGCGCCGACGCGTTGCCGTTGTGCGAGCTGCCGCGCAGCAGGTTCGGCGCGCCCATCACCACCGGCATGCCCCGTTCGCGGGCGGCCTCGGCGGCCTGCAGTGTGGTGGGGAATTCGGCCACCGACCCGCCGCGCAGCAAGAGCTCGTCGACCTCTGCCGCCGAGCTCAGATCGTGGCCGAGCAGGCGGATCCGGCCCGCATGCGCCTGCTCGCCCAGCCAGCTCATCGCGTCCTCGCGGAACCCGAGCCGGCCATCACGCTCGGCGATGAGCCCGTCGACGTGTTCGACCGCCTCCTGATCGGAGAGGCCGCGGGTGCCCGCGATGTACCGCTCGTAGTAGCGGCGATCGGCGTACTGGCCTTGCCCGGGAGTGTGGTCCTCATGCGAAACCAGCACTCGCTCAGGGATATTCGCCAGCCGCTCCCGCAGCGCCGCGAGCCCGTCCGCTGACCGGACGTCGAGCCGGTACAGCAGTCGGTGATCGATCCGACCGTCCTGGCGGGCGTCGATCGCCTGGCACACGTCCAAGGCTCCTTCGACGGTGCGCGGCACACCCCGGCCGAAGCTGGTCTCGAATCCGGTGCCGTGGAACACGGTGGTGACGGCCGCCGCGAGCAGCTTGCCCTCGAAGGACAGCAGCGCGAAATCGAGCGGCAGTTCGGCGCCCGGCCGCGGCAGACGTTCCTTCTCCAGCCCGTCACTGTGACTGTCCACCAACCCCGGCACGCAGAGCAGCCCGGCACCGTCCACGTCGGCCCCGACGCCGAGCGGGTGCGGCTCGACCGCCGCCAGCAGCCCGTTGCGCACCGCGACGAGGGCATCGTCGAGCACCCGGTCCGGGAGGACTGCCCGCACATGCCCGAGTACGTAGTCGGCCGGCGGCGCGGCCAACGGCCAGTGCCCCAGCCGCGGTTCAAAAAGTTCGGTACTCATACGCGATCCCGCTCCGCTTCTCGCTTGTAGGTCATGCCACTCCTTCGAAGATCTCGTTCGGCGCACCGTCGCGGACGATGCGCCCCTCACCCATGAGCACCACCCGCGACGCCAGCCGCCGCATGGCGTCCAGGTCGTGGAACACCGCCAGCACGGCGACGCCCTGCGCGGTGAGCGTGGCGATCAGTTCCAGCGCCGCCTCCCGGTTGGCCGGGTCCAGCGCGGACACCGGTTCGTCGAGCAGCAGCAGCCGCGGCGGGCGGACCGTGCCCGCGGCGACATTGACCCGTTGGCGTTCACCGCCGGAGAGCACCGAGCAGTCGACGTCCCACAGCGCCTCGTCGATGTTGAGTCGGCGCAACGCATCCACGGCCGCGTCGCGCGCCGCGTCGCGGGTCAGCCCGCGGCGGCGGGCCGTAGCCGCCACCACCTCCAGCGGGCCGGTACGCGGCGGCGCGGTCAGAAACTGTGACACGTAACCGAATTCGCGGCCCCGGACCCTGGCCATCGCCCGGTCGGACAGCTCGGTGAGTTCGACGTCCTCGCCGTCGGCCGTGCGCAACGCGACCGATCCCGAGTCCGGCAGATAGGTCCGGTTGATGCAACGCAGCAGTGACGACTTGCCCGCACCACTGGGCCCGGCCAGCGCCACGTGTTCACCGGCCCGGACGTCGAGATCGATGCCGTGCAGCGAGTGCACGGTCCGGCCGTCGATGGTGTGCAACGTGAACGACTTGCACAGCGCGCGAACCGATAACACCGGTGCCACCGCGATCACCTCCTCGCCGCGGCGACCAGCCGCTGGGTGTAGGGCTGATGCGGGTCGTGGAACAGCTGGTCGGTGAGCCCGCGTTCGATCACCCGGCCAAGATGCATGACGATCGTCCGGTCGGTGAGCGATTCGATCACCGAGAAGTCATGGCTTACAACGACTGCGGCGATGTTGCGTTCTGCCAGCAGACCGCGCAACAGGTCGAGCACCCCGGCGGCGACCGACGCGTCGAGACCCGTGGTGGGCTCATCGAGCAGCACCACCGGCGGCTCGGTCGCCAGCGCCTTGGCGATCTGCACGCGTTGCCGCATACCACCGGAGAACGTTCCGACCGGATCGTCCATCCGGGACAGCGGCACCTCGACCCGGTCGAGCAGTTCGGCCGCCCTGTTGCGGATGTCGTGGTAGCCGCGCCAACCAGCCGCGGTCAACCGCTCGGCGATGTTGCCGCCCGCGCTCACCCTCAGATCCAGCCCATCTGCAGGGTTCTGGTGCACCACGGCCATCCCATCCACGCGCAGGCGCCTGCGCTGCGCGTCGGGCAACGCCAGCAGGTCCGTGCGGCCGTCGTCCACCGTCGCGAGATGCACCGAACCGGCAGTGGCGCGCTCATCGCCGATGACACATGACAGCACAGTCGATTTCCCCGAACCGGACTCGCCGATCACGCCCAACGCCTCGCCGAGTGCGACATCGAACGACACATCCCAGGCGGCGACGATCGCGCGGGTGGTCGGGCTGACGGCGGTGCCGTACTCCGGCCCCGTTCCGTCCACCGCGTACACGCCGCCCGCGCCGTGCACCTTGCCAATCGAATCCACCCGCAACATCCATTCGAGACTGTCGGACAACGCTTCCCGACGCGGTCGCGGGCGACGATCCCCACCCGCGGTCGCCGCCGCTCGCCGGCCGGGTTCCGGCAACAGATGCATCGGTGACCGCAGGCGATGCGCCGCCCGGTCGACGTCGCCCGCGCGGACCCGGGCGCACCATTCGGTGTCGCTGCAGGCGAATACGCCGCCGGTGCCGGCCTCGACGAGGAACACGTCGTCACTGCCGCACAACTTGCAGACCGCCCCTGGCGTGTACTCGACCTCGAACGGCACGTCATCGAACGTCAGCGGCACGACGTCGGTGTGCGGCGGCACGGCATAGATCCGCTTCTCCCGCCCGGCGCCGAACAGGTTGACGTGCTCGCTGCGATGCAGCCGCGGCACGTCCCAGCGCGGGATCGGCGTCGTCGCCATCACGTACCGACCGGCGACCAGAACCGGGTAACCGGTGGTCCGGGTGATCATCCCGTTGCGGACGATGTCCTCGTAGAGGCTGACCCACATCGCCGCGTAATCCCCTTCGGCGTGCATCCGCGCGCAGACGGCAACCGACTTCTCCACCGTGCGCAGCGGCTCGGGCACCGGCACCTGGTAGACCAGCAGATCGCCGGCCGACAGGCCCTCCTCGGGCACCCGGTGGCGGGTCTGCACGACGGTGGCGTCGCGGGTGTCGGCCGATTCGCCGCAACCGGTCGTCCCGGCGATCATCCGGCGCAGGTTGGTAGCGTTGACCCCGCCATCGTCGCCCTGGTCGATCACCTTCACGGTGTCCTGCGCACCGATCACCGCCAGCGTCACCTGCAGACCCCCGGAGCCCCAGCCTCGGGCCACCGGCATTTCGCGGGAGCCGAACGGCACCTGATAGCCCGGCACACAGATCGCGGTGAGCGTCGCCCGACGGATCTCCCGCTTGGCGCCCTCGTCGAGGATTCCCACCGGGGCGGCGGAGGCTGTCGCCTCGGTGAGTAGTTGTGCAGTGGAGGTCATTCGCAGTCCCTTCCGGCCGGCTCCGGGATCCGCCCGGCCGGGACGGCACCGGCGGCCATCGCGGCCTGCAGTGCCTGCTTTCGTTCGACCATCGAGCGGAACGTCACGTAATGCGGCAGCTTGAGGTGCTCAAGGAAGCCACCGGAGTCCAGTCCGTCGGTGGTGAGCAACAGCAGCTGCTCCAGCGGGCCGGACCGGCCAAATCGACGGTTGGCGATATCGAGATTGGCCATCGCGATGGCCTTGCGTTCGTTGTGGCCGAAGCACAGCCCGTAGCCGACGTCGAAGCGGCTGCGGTCCTCCTCGGCACCGTCGAGGTCTTCGATCGCCTCGGCTTCCGTCACCCGGAATTGGCCGATCGTCACCGCATCGCCGGTGTGCGGGTGTCTGACCCGCAGTGGCAGCCTGCCGTGCCGCACCTCGCCCAGGGTCACTTCGTGAATGTCGCCGTCCGGACCGAGGATCGACCGGTACCACAGCGCGACCAGCGCACCGGTCTCCGCGCGCGCCATCGCGGCCAGCGCCGCCGAGCGGGGCGCAGGCGGCCGCGCCGGAACCCGGGCGATGTCGAACGGCTCGGGGTCCGCACCCGTGCGGTGGTCGACCGCGAGCCCCAGCTCGCGCAGCAGGTCGAGGAACCGTCGCGGCCGGCGCTGGTCCTCGGTGCGCGGCTTGGCCGCAGGCCGGGCCTCGTCGGTCGGCTGCTCGGGAGTCTGCTCCTGCTTATCCAGCAGCCGGCGGGTGTAGTCGGTGGTGCGGCCCAGCAGTTGCGGCCCGTCGGGCTGGCGGAAGGCCGGCACGATGCGGCGCATGATCACCATCTCGTCTGGATCCACCGGCTCGCTGACCGCCAGCCGTGGCAACGTCGACCGGTGCGCGCGCAACACATGCGCGGCCTCCAACGAGTCACCCTCGGCCTGACGGAACGCGGCGGCGGCGGTGTCCTCGTCGAACAGGCCGGCCTCGCCCATCACCCGGTCCACCGCGAGCCGGAACCGCGCGACGATCTGCCCCGCCGGCGCCCACGGCACCGGCGCGTGGTCGCGGGCCCGGCGGACCAGGTCCTCTGCGGCGAGGACGGCGTCGAGCCCGCCCCGCGCTCCTGAGTAGCCCATCAGCTCTCCTCTGTGATCGTGGTTGTGCGCGGCAGACCGACGACGCGACCGTCGTCGGTCACCAGAAGCACGTCGATGCCCGCGGGATAACCGGCCACCGCCTTGGCCCGCGCGACGACGAAGGAGGCGGGCAGGCCGCGCGGAGCCAGAGTGGCCGTATCGGCGATACCAGGGCCGGACAGCCGCCACCGGCGGTCCCCGCCATCCACGTCGGCGACCGCCAGCGAGACCAGTGCGGCATCCTCGGGTGTCTCGGGGGTACCCCGGCAGAAGCTCCGCACCTCGTCGTCGGTCACCGGCCGAAGCGCCGCCACCAGGCGGGCCAGTTCGGCAGGCCACAGCGGAGCCGAGGTGGCCGTCGCGACCGCATCCGCCCAGTACTGAAACTCGCCGGTTCCTGACGAGTGCTGAATCTCGTTCTCCAACAAGCACACCCCGGTACCGAGGTCGGAAAGGGCGAACACCGGCACCACCGCCGGGGCGAGCTTCCGCAGCGGCCCAGGTGGCAGCGCCATCGCCGTGCCCGGCCGCGCCAAGGCTTCGAGCACCGCGCGGAACACCTGCTGGGAGTCCGCTGGGTGCAACGCCGTGGCGAACGAGCCGATCGTGGCCGTCATGTCAGCTCCTCGAATTCGACGATGGTGGGCGCCAGTTCGGCCCACTCCCGCTCGTCGCGGTCCATCTGCCTACGCGCCACCGTTCGGCACAGCTCATCGACGTCGGCGGCCCGGGGCCGGGCGGCTGCCGCTTCCGCGTCCAGGACGGCCGCGGCGAGTACGGCCGCACGGTCGTCGCCGAGCCGCATCGCCCAGCCCCGCTGCCCGGCCAGCTCCACCTCGGCGCGGCAGGCGAGCACGTCCCCGATCAGAAACCGTTGACCGGCAACGGGTTCGCGTACCTGAGTCGATACGCAACCGACCTCCGGCGCGACCAGCACCCGCACCTCCACCCCGTCGGCGAGGCACGCGTCGGCCAACACGCGCAGTTCATCCGGCTCGGCGTCGGCCAACAGGCCACATCGCTGCGCGCGGTCCAGTGAGTCAGTCATCGCCTTCTCCATTTCCCCTGGTGTCCTCGAGCTCCACCACCACCCGCACCGCGTCGGCCCGGGTCCAAGCACTGCTGCTGAGCAGCACCTGGCCGGTCGCGGCATCACGGTTGAGGCTGTCGATGCGCCACACCGGCACGCTCGCCTCGATCCGCAATTCCCGCAGCACGTCGGCTGGCGGGATGTCCAGGCTCGCGCGGCACCAGGCCCGCACAGGGCGGACACCACCCAGCTGGCGCAGCACCGTGTCGACCGATTCGACGCTGTGCAGCGCGACGTCGAGGTCGGGCACCGCCGCAACCGGAATCAATTCCTGGGTCAGCGAGGCGAGCAGGTCGTCGATGAAGAAGTGCCGGGTGATCCGGTACATCGGCGTGCCCGCCGGGTGTCCGAGACGCTCGGCGTCCTCGACGTCGAGCGCGACCCGTTCGACGTCCTTGGTGTGGGCACGGGGCACCGCGCCCGCAGCGCTGACGGTGGCGTGCCAGGACGGCGGCCTGGTACGTGAGATCACGTAATCGATCCGGCGGTTCACGAAGGTGCCCGCACCCTGAACCCGGCGGACCAACAGCCGGCGCTCCAACTCCTGCAGCGCTGAACGCGCCGCGGCCCGGCCCACGCCGAACCGGCTGGCCAGCTCGGGCTCACTGGCCACCCGGGAACCCGGCGCACAGGTGGCCAGTTCGCCGGCCAGCTGGTCGGCGATTTCCAGGTACCGGGTGGACGTCATGGTCACGACGCTGCGCCGCCGACTTGTCCGAACAACTTCGCAGCGGCCAACGTTGGTGCGCCCCGAAGTGAACATCCGGAACGGTTGTTCACCCCCGGTCACCGCAACTCGTGCCGCAGCCACACGGCGAGCGCCTCCACGAGCAGCACCGTTCCGGCCACCAGGATCAATATCGTTGTTACCAAACCGAATTCGAGAATCTGTGCCGCGCTGAGCAGGTCGAACCCGATACCCCCTGCGCCCACGATGCCGAGCAGCGTCGCCGAGCGGATGTTGACATCCAACTGATAGAGCACGTGCCCGAGCACCGCGGGCGCGGCCTGCGGCAAGGTGCCGGTGGCAAACACCTGGGCGCGGCCCGCGCCGGTCGCGCGGACCGCTTGTTCGGGACCCGGATCGATCTCCTCAAGGGAGTCGGCGACCAGCTTGCCGAGCAGTCCGACCGAACCCACGGCCAGCGCCAGGGTCCCCGCCACCGCACCGAGCCCGGTGATCACGACGAACACCACGGCCAGCACCAGTTCAGGAACGCCGCGGATGAGCACCACCAGCATGCGGAAGGTGCGGGCGATCCGTGGGGTCGGTGCCACGTTGCGTGCCGCCAGCGCGCCGATGGGCAGGGCGAGAGCGGTGCCGATCAGCGTGGCCCCCAACGCAATCTGGATCGTCTGCCACAGATCGGCCAGCAGCGTGGTGAAGATACCTGCGGTCTCCGGCGGCCAGAACAGGGCGGCCGTATCGGGGATCTCGCGCAGTGAGCTGACGAAGGTGATCGGGTTCAGGTCGGCACCTGCGGCCGACAGCAGCACAATCAGCACCGTCGCCACCGCGTAGGCAAGGCCGCGGAGTCGCCGGGCCGTCCACGGCGGGCTGATCTGGTCACCGCGGTTCATCGACACCGCCACGGTGGCCTGTTCACCGGCGTCGCGCAACAGCGAGCGGCGGATCGCGCCGGACAGCAGTTCGACGACGACGCAGAGCACCAGAACGACTGCGGCCAGAGCCATTCCACGCCGGTAGTCGAGCTCCTTGAACGCGGTCGCGATCGCATAGCCGATTCCGTTGACACCGACGAAACCCAGCACCACCGAGATCCGCAGGTTGATGTCGAGCCGGTGCAGCGCCGTGGCGACCAGCGCGGGCAGCACCTGCGGGAACACCCCGGCAATCAGTTCCTGGCCCCGGCCCGCACCGCTGGCCCGGACCGCCGCGCGCGGGCCCTCGTCGATCTGCTCGATCGCGTCGGCGTAGAGCTTGCCGACCATGCCCACCGAGTGCACACCCATGGCCAGCACGCCGGTCATCGCGCCCAGCCCGAAGATCCGGAAGAAGATGATGGCCAGCACCACGTCGGGCACCGCCCGCACCAACACGATCAGCGTGCGGGCGCCGAACCTCGCGGCGTGGCCCGGTGTCGTGTTACCGGCGGCCAGGATCGCCAGCGGCACACTGATGACCACCGACAGCAACGTCGCCGACACCACGATCGCCAGGGTCTGGCCGCACAGCGTCAACAGCTCGCCGGGCGGCGGAAAGTCCAGCGGGAACATCCGTCCCGCGAAATCCACTGCGTTGCGGCCACTGTCGATGAGGGTCGCCACGTTGATCCGCAGATCGGCCACCGCCAGGTAACCCAGCACCGCCAGCGCGGTGATCGTCAGCCAGACGCCGGTGGCCCCCGGTCGGGGCCGGGCAAGGGTGCGCTGCGGCTGCAACGGCGTCGCCGTCGTCACCCGACCGCGGGGGTGACGAGCATGGGCGTGGCACCGACCTTGGCGTATACCGACATCGCGTCCTGCGGGTCGAACCCGGCCACCGGCGTGTCCAGGACCACCTTGCCCGCCCGCAGCCCGATCACCCGGTCGCCCCAGCTCAGCGCCAGGCTCACCTGATGCAGGCTGCACAGCACGGTCAGCTGTCGCTCGGCGCTGATCTCGCGGATCAGCTGCATCACCTGCGCCGACGACTCCGGGTCCAGCGACGCAACCGGTTCGTCGGCGAGCAGGATCTCCGGGCGCTGCATCAGCGCCCGGGCGACCGCCACCCGTTGCTGCTGGCCGCCCGACAGCGTGTCAGCCCGCTGGAATGCCCGGTCGAGCAGGCCGACGCGGTCCAGCTGATCGAGCGCCTCGCGTCGCAACTCCCTCGGATAGGTGAACAGACCCAGCCGCGGTCCGCGAAGCCGCCCGAGCGCCCCGGAGCAGACGTTTTCCAGCGCGCTCAGGCGGCCGACGAGGTGGAACTGCTGAAATATGAAGCCGACGCGCGTGCGGAGTCGTCGCAACTCACCGCCGCTGGCCCGGCCGACGTCGGTGCCCAGCACGGCGACCGTCCCCGACGTGGGCCGCTGCAGTCCGTCGACGTGGCGCAGCAGGGTGGACTTGCCCGAGCCCGACAGCCCTAACAGCACCGCGATCTCCCCGCGCCGCACGGTCATCGAGACATCGTCGAGCCCACGGATCTCGGGACCGAATTGCCTCGTGACACCGTCGAAGCGGACCGCGATCTCATCGGTCATGCCTGCCCGCTGCACTGCTTGGCCTTCGTGATGTCGCAGACCTTGCGCACACCGTCGTAGAACGCATTGTCGACCTTGCTGTAACCCCAGTCGCCGGAATCGTCGGCGGTCTTGCATGCGGGGGTGCAGATGCCGGTGGAATTGAAGTAGTCGATGTTCGCCTTGGTCTGGAAGGCCTCGGCGATCTTGGCCTTCAGATCGGGATTCAGGTCGTCGCTGACGGCGACCGGCGCTCCGGCGATGACGTCGGACTTCCACACCACGTTCAGCTCGCCCGGCTTCAACTGGCCCTTCCCAGGCAGCGTCGTGTCGATCATGCTGTCCTCGACGAATGCGGCATCACACTGCCCGTGCAGAACTGCGAGCGCGGACGCGTCATGGCCACCGGTCATCACCGGGGTGATGTCCTTGGTCGGGTCGATACCCGCATCGAGCAGCGCCGCCGACGGATACAGGAAGCCCGATGTCGAGTTGGGATCGACGAAGCAGATCTTCTTGCCCTTGTAGTCGGAGATGGAGTTGATCCCGCTGCCCGGACGGGTGATGCCATACGACTGGTAGCCCGGCGTCGCGCCCTTCGTCACCGTCTGCGCCGCTATCGGCGTGGCCTTGACGCCGCTGTTCTGCGCGGTGATCAAGGAGAATGGCCCGTACTGCACGATGTCGACCTTGTCGGTGCGCTGAGCTTCGATGACCGCGGAGTAGCTGGTTGCACTCTGGAACCGGATCTTCTTGCCGGTTTCCTTCTGCAGCATCGCGATCAGCGGCTGGTAATCCTGCTGCAGACTCTGCGCGTTCTCCGAGGGGACGGCGGCGAAGACGAGTTCGTCGGGGTTGCGACCGTTCGGTGAGCTGCCGCTCACCCCGCCACCACTGCTGGCACTTTGGCCGCAGCCGGCCAGCACCAGCGCAGCGAACAGGAGTGCGCAGGCACCGACCGAGCGTCGGGAAGCAGAGGACATCGGGCATTCTCCTTTCCGCCCGTCGGGCGGTGTCGATGAGACGTCCGAATGGTGGTCGCGCCCGGTGCAGACGAAGCGACGGTCCGGTTACCGCAGAGCCAACATCGAACGTGCATTGCGTGCACCCGATCGCATGAATTGCAGTGACGTGGTACCGAATTCGCGCACAGATAAGACGGGCATCTCGCACGGCGACCGCACCCGACGAGGTACCGGCAAACCGGGTGCCGGGTGCGCGCGAGTTTGCCCTTCGTCAGGCCCAGTGCCGACAGGACTCCAGCGCCAGTGCCTCGGACCGGGCGGGCCGACGGCGTCGGCCGCTCGCGACCGGGCCGCCGTCACTGTGCCCGGGTCAACTCCGGCTCGGATTCGGTCTCTGGCGCCTCGACCACCGCCGGCCGCTCCCTGGGCCGCAGCCACGACGGCAACCATCGCGGCGGGTCGTCGACGGCGTCCTCGAACACCCCGCCCGACGGATCGTCGACGCGGCCCGCAGCACCAACGCCGCGGACCAGGTCCAGCTCGGGGCGGTAGATCTGGCGGATCACCAACGCGCACAACGCCATCACTGCCACGTCACGGACGAGCACGGTGGTGGTGAACCACTGCTCGGGCAGACCCATCTTCTGCTCGCCGTACAGGAACAGCATCCGGGGTATCCACACCAGCGCGTCGACCGTCATCCACGCCAACAGGATCCGGCGGTGCGGCAGCGCCAGCGCCGCAAACGGCACCAGCCACAGCGAGTACTGCGGGCTCCACACCTTGTTGGTCAACAGGAACGCGGCGACCACGAGGAACGCCAGCTGCGCCAGCCTCGGTCGGCGGTGCGCGGTGAGCCCGATGTAAGCGATTCCGGCGCAACACAATACGAACAGCACCGCGGTCACCGAGTTGAGTATCGACGGCGGTTCCCAGAATCCCAGGTCCTGGTCGAAGCCGCGCCAACCGGAGAAGGACTTGACCACGTTGTAGAGCGAGTCCATGTCGTCGCCGCGGCGCGTGTTGAGCCGGAAGAACTCCGACCACCCGCGCGGGTACAGCACCATCACCGGCAGATTCACCACCAGCCAGGTCAACACCGCGGCGATCGCCGTCTTGCCCACCTCGCGCAGCCGGCCGGTGCGCAGCGCGAGGATCGCCAGCGGCACGAACAGCAGTAGTGGGTAGAGCTTGAGTGCCACGCCGATGCCGATCAGCACCCCGGCGAGCACGGGTTTTCGCCGTGCCCACGCCAGCAGCGCGCCGACCGCGGCCGCCGTCGCCAGCGCGTCGAAGTTGGTGAACGCCTGGAAGATCAGCAGCGGCGACCCCGCCACCACCGCCGCGTCCCAGATCCGGCGGCCGGACAGCCGCGCGGTCGCCCACACCGTGGCCATCCACGCCAGGGCCAGACCGAACGCCGCGATGTTGAAGAACATCACCACCTCGGCGACGATCGGCACCGACACCAGCTTGGTGATCGCCGTGTAGGTCTTGGCCAACGCCATCGACACGTACTGGTACAGCCCGGTGAGCACCGGATACTCCATGTAGCGGATCGCCGGGCTGCCGTCGTACTGCGTGCGGGGCTGGCCCTCGCCGTCGGTCTCGACCCAGCTCGACTTGTACGGAAACTTGCCAAGGTTCAACAACTCCGCCGTGTACAGCGGCACCGTGTCGGAGTAGCAGAGCTCGTAGTAGGCCCGCTGGTTCTCCCACACGGCCACCCGCTGGTCGGCGGTGCCCTTGTCGGTCGACTGCAGACACGCGGCCTTGGTCGTGTAGCCGAGCGCGAGGAAGACCAGCGCGATGAGCAGCATCACGCGCAGCGGCGTCAGGAACCGCGCCCGTCCGATCAGCGCGTGCCTGCCGACCGGTCCGCCGACCACACCCGATAGCGCCGCGCCGATCACGTCGGTCCGGCTGGGCAGGTCGCGGTCGTCGACGCTGCGGAGGTCCCCGGCCAACGGCTGCGGTGAGACCGTTGCCCGATTCGGTTCGTCGCCGGTCACGGCGGCGGAAGGGGCGCTGTCGCGGTCGGGGTTGGGATCGCCGCCGGGTCACCGGGCGGCGGTGGCGGCGGCGCCGTGATGGTGGTCGGTGGACCGAACGGGATCGTGATGCCCGGCGCAATCTCCAGCGTCGGTTGGATCACCGTCTCCGACGGCGGCGGCGGGGGCGGCGGCGCCGGGGCCACCGGCGGGCCCGCGTAGCCGCCGATTTCGGTGGGCTTGGGGAAGGTTTCGTTCTCGGTGTCGTTCAGCGCGCCGTCCATCGTGGCCTTCCAGATGTCGGACGGCAGACCCGACCCGTACACCGGCGCACCCGACTTGTTCTCCAGCGGCTTCGTGCCCTCGGTGGTGCCCACCCACACCGCGGTCGACAGCGACGGCGTGTACCCCACCATCCAGGCGTCCCGGTTCGCGCCGGTGTCGCCGAGCTGGTTGGTGCCCGTCTTGGCCGCCGACGCCCGTCCGCCCGACAGGTTGTGACCGTTGGAGTACGCGGCGATCGGCTGCATCGCGGAGGTGACGTTGTCGGCCACCGCCTTGTCGATCTTCTGCTCGCCGGAGTTGTCCTGCTGGGCGGCGTCGAAGAGCACCTCGCCGTCGGCGTTGACCACCTTCTGCACGAAGTGGGGCTTGTGGTACACCCCGGAAGCGGCCAGCGTGGCGTACGCCGACGCCATGTCGATCACCCGGGACTGATACTGCCCCAACACGATTCCGTCGTAGGGCGGCCCGCCCTTGCCGTCCTCGGACAGGGTGTGGTCCACACCGGGGAAGCTCTCGGCGATGCCGGCAGCGTGCGCGGCGTCGGCGACGTCCTGCGGGCCGTTCTTGAGCTTGAGCATCAGCCGGTAGTAGGCGGTGTTCAGCGACCGCTTCAGTGCCTCGGCGATGTTGCAGGTGCCGCACCCCGCGCCCTCGACGTTGGTGATCGTGACGCCGTTCTCCGTCACCGGCGAGCTGTCGATCTGGTAACCCAGGCCGATGCCCTGCTGCAGCGCGGCCACCAACGCGAACACCTTGAACGACGATCCCGTCG
>Ga0193743_1000558_pt1 | contig 29090 bp, 30 predicted proteins | sample L2c2metaG_FD_143038 | JGI IMG/M metagenome (GOLD analysis project Ga0193743, IMG submission 143038) | Soil microbial communities from a riparian zone of the East river system, Colorado, United States - L2c2 | ecosystem: Environmental > Terrestrial > Soil > Riparian zone | place: USA: East River...
CCAGCTTAGGCTATCCTTTTCTCTGTGAAAAATATATTATATCCAACACACTATCACTATTCTTTGACAGGAGGTTTCGATTGATATAATTTAGCTCTTGGAGATGCGAATACCCGCCACCGGTCGTCCACTAACCATGACGAGCACGGGGTTTGGCCTCTTACACTGCTACATTTGCGTTCAGGCACACTGGGTTTTGACAGAACGATTCGATGAACAGTTGACCACATGGACTCTGCAGGATGGCAAGGTCGCGTCCAAGTTCACGTTGACAACGGTTTTGAAAGGGACTTCACCAATAGATCTTGGTCGCCAATGATGAATGTGCGTGACTTTTCTGTCTAATTTGCCCCAAAATTTAAATCAGGGCTTAATTATAGTTCCGAGGTAAGGATATAAAGGCATAAGTCTTTGGATTGGTTTAATCTTCCTTCGCTATTGAGTCACTCATGCTACATGTAAGTGTTACCGACTTTCTTTCGACCCCTGCGATAACCTTTCTGTCATCGGCTAGCTTTTATTCCTATAAGAACGAGTTCAGAACTCCTGGTCCGTATCTTGACGCTGCGAGTCTTCTTACTTTCTCTCTATTGTGCCTTGCACCATCTTCTGTCAGATATTTTCTTCTGCGATATTGACTCTGCGATGCCGAGAATTAGAGCAAGCTTCATCTCCCAACACCTCTGCTGAAAGGCAAAGGTTTCAAGTACAATAGCAGATCCCTCATTCGCTCTTTCTGTTCGTTCTATCACCACTTTTGCGAAGCACTAATGCCCCAAACCAGTCTCCAAGCCCTACTCCGCCTAGAGTCACCTCTGTCCAAAAAACCCCTTATTCTCAAAAGCAGCTCCCGAAACCAGATGTTGACAGGCTCAACATCAGAGGCAGGACGATCTATAATGCTTTTGACTGTCAAGATAGGTTAGGAACATCAAAGCAATGAAATCGAACAATCAGTTCCTTCCCGACTGCGACTCATGCACACATCCCACCAAAAGAATGCACACGGCGAACGAAAGGCTTTGCCCAATCAGCATTCGCTCAAGTGGTGATGCTAGAGCTGATTAGGATTAGGACGATGTACCACTTCCACTAGCTGCTGGGTGTTCCGAGTGGTTTTCACCGGAAGGTTCTACGTGCTCATCCAAAACAGTGCACACGGATGAAAAGCTGTCGCATACAGACAATTGTACAGTCGAGAAACATTCCATCGATGCAGATCAGATGTATATCAGGATATCTAAACAAGGCCGCGCGGAGAACGCATGTTGAGTTTATATGTAGATTTGTGATAAAACAAAGAGCCAGATATGCCAAGTCAAGGACAATTCTACTGGGTAAGGATTTATTCAAATTCTGGGTGATTTTATTGAAGAAGGATCAAGATGGGTCTGTTATTACCAAAGGGACCCAAACTAAGGGGGTTTGCCACAGAGGACAAACAAGTACAACATTGCCCGACTTCTTTCCTCTCCCCTGTTCAAGTCAACTTAAAAGTATTTTCCTACTTTTAAACCCTCTTTCTTCTGCCCTCCTCCCTTACCTACCTTTCTAGATGACCGACTCATACACCTCGTCAGGCATCGGTGACAATTCAAACGGTGCCGCGAACAGTTCAAGTCCGTCGCTGGCACCATTGAGCCACGCTGGTCTTTCGACCGTCATTCGCAAAAAACTGATGGGCTACGTGGGTTTCGCTAATCTTCCCAATCAAGTCCACAGGAAAAGTGTGAGGAAAGGCTTTCAGTTCACCGCAATGGTTGTCGGTTCGTAAAATCTGTCGTCAACCTGCGACGTGTATTTCTCATCAATTCACAGGAGAGTCTGGTCTTGGCAAGTCTACCTTGATAAACACTCTCTTCAACACGACTCTCTATCCACCCAAAGAACCTCTTTCTCCTGCTGCGGACAGGCAAAAGACGGTGGCCATTGAGAGTATCGGTGCTGGTAGCTATTTATATCCCCCTCTAAAAGACACGTAGCCTTAACTAACTTCCTTTACGTATAGATATCGAGGAAAACGGCGTTCGACTTCATTTAACCGTTGTCGATACTCCTGGGTTTGGTGACTTTGTTAATAATGATGACAGGTATGCGTAACCGCGTCCAAATCTACGCGTCATAAATTTACGGATTCGGCCCTTCCAGCTGGAAACCAATAGTAGAAAACATTGAATCTCGGTTCGACTCATATCTCGAACAAGAGAACCGTGTTAACAGGATCAAAATTGTGGATAATCGGGTACACGCCTGCCTGTACTTCATACAGCCCACAGGTCACTCGTAAGTCGTTACTATCAGTCAATATTTTGGTCACTTTTGACGTGCATCATCAGACTTAAACAGCTTGACATTGAGTTTATGCGCAGGTTGCACACCAAAGTCAATCTTATACCCGTCATTGCTAAATCAGACACCCTGACGGACGAGGAGATTGCGGAGTTTAAGGAGCGGGTATGTAACATTTGACACGAATTTCTGCATAGCTTCTTACTCTCTTTGCAGATTCTCTCGGACATTGCCCATCACAACATTCACATCTTCCAAGCGCCCACGTATGACAACGAGGATGAAGAGACAATTGCTGAAGCTGAGGAGATTGCTAGCAAAATCCCTTTCGCTGTGGTTGGTTCGGACAGACTTGTAAACACCCCTGACGGTCGTCAAGTTCGCGGACGTGTTTATCCTTGGGGTGTTGTTGAAGTTGATAATGAAGAACACTGCGATTTCGTCAAGCTTCGACAGATGCTTGTTCGCACATACATGGAGGAACTAAGAGAATATACGAACGATGTCCTGTATGAGAATTGGCGAACAGAGAAATTGCTCAGCATGGGTGTAGCCCAGGACTCTTCCGTATTCAAGGAGATCAAGTGCGTCACTCGATTGATATTTAAATATGCATAATTCTAACATCGAATATTTAGCCCCGCTGCAAGGTTACAAGAGGAACGAGTATTGCATGAAGCTAAACTTGCAAAAATGGAGGCCGAAATGAAAATGGTGTTCCAACAAAAGGTTCAAGAGAAGGAAGCTAAGCTTAAGCAGTCCGAGGAGGAACTTTATGCACGTCACAAGGAGATGAAGGATGCTTTGGAGAAGCAACGTGCAGATCTTGAAGATAAGAAGCGTAAGATTGAGAGTGGACGACCATTGACACCGGAGAAATCCTCTGTTTGTACTTTCTTTTCGCAATCTCGAACACTTCTAACAATATTTTTCATCCTAGACTACAAGGAAGAAAGGATTCCTTCGCACGTAAAATGACATTGTCTGCGAGGTGATGGAGACCTACCTTCTTCCAGAATTGATCTTTAATGCTTTTGCATCGCCATTGACCATACCCCTCGCCCTCTTGACTTTCTGTACATCTTCTCCTTACTTAAAGTATCATTGTTTACCCACTCTTTGTCTTGGTTCCTGCGAATACTGCCCTCTTTTCTGCCGGATGTCCCCCATAATATCTCTCGCTTTTTCATGTCCTCTATGCGGAATCACGCTATCTCTGTAGCGCATTCTTTTTTGATAACAATATACCACGGTTCGCCGATTTATTATAATCATTCAGTTTATAAAAAGAAACTGCCATTGTTGGACACTCGACGTTGTCAACAACAACAAAGCCTTTGACCATTTTCCGATTGTGGTATTTACTGCATCTTCGACCTTAACTATCAATCGTTCTGTCTCACCATGACCGACATTCAAGCATTATTATCTGCGCTCGAGGTGTTCAACGGCGCACCCGACAAAGCATCGCTAGAAAGAGCAAATTCCTGGCTTCAGGATTTCCAGCATTCTGTAAATTGTGTGGCCAATATCTCGACCAAACACCTCTGACTGTGTCCAACACTCCTTGTCCTAGCCTGAAGCGTGGTCGATGTGCAATGCCTTACTTCTCTCACCAGAGGTACCACATCCAGCAAAGACATTCGCCGCACAAACATTTAGAACCAAGGTCAGTGGCTCCAACACTGCCTTTCGTTATCATGAACGACTTGATCATCCTGATCGCCTAGGTGACCTACGATCTCCATCAAGTGGACCAGGCAGACTTGCTCCCCCTTCGTGACACGCTCTTGACTTCTTTAGAGAGATATCATAGTGGTCCCCGTACGATCGTTGTTCAATTATCCCTAGCAATTGCAGGTCTAGCGCTTCAGCTGCCAGCTTGGGAGAATGTTGTCCAAAACTTGATTGACTCATTTGGGAGGAATCCAGCAACTGTTCCTACATTGTTGGAGTTTTTGACCCTTCTTCCAGAAGAAGCGAATAGTAATACGAGAATACCCATCTCGGTGGGTTTGATACGTTCCGGCGCTTATCTTTCCCTATCTCATTCATTTATCAGGATAGCGAATTCCGAGAACGATCGGCCGTACTTTTAACAGAAAATTCCAAACAAGTATTAGAACTTTTGTCAATGTACATGCAGGCCAATGGTACGTTTGTAGGATTGTGTTTTTTTCTTTCTCGTTGATTCAATCGGTCCTTTAGGTGTAACTTCGTCGGTTCAATCTCAGATTTTCAACTGTTTGCACAGTTGGCTGGCTGCTGGCGAAATCAGCATATCTGACTTGGCTAAGACCCCGCTGTTTTCTTACGCTTTTGAGGCCCTGGTATCGGATGCCCTTTTCGATGCTGCCGTAGACGTCATCTGTCAGATAATCCACGAAACGCAAGAAATTGACGACAATATGGACGTTATTCAGCTCATTGTTCCCAGGATCATTGCATTAAAAGATCAGCTTGCCAAGGAGCGTGACGATCCCGACAAGATTCGAGGTTTCGCTCGGATTTTCTCTGAGGCGGGAGAAACGTATCGTTTTTTGATTCTTCAGCATACAGAAAGCTTTTTTCCAATCGTCCAAGCTATTGGAGAATGCTCAGCGTATCCTGACTTGGACATCGTTCCTATTACCTTTCCTTTCTGGATGCGCCTCGCACAAAATCTCAGCAGGAAGTCATTGGTGTCGTCCTTGTTCTTGGATGCTTACAATAATCTCATGAGCGTCATCATCACTCACTTGCATTTTCCGCCGGACTTGACCTCTCTAACGGGCCAAGAAGCCGATAACTTCCGCGCCTTCAGGCATGTAATGGGCGATACGCTGAAAGATTGCTGCTCCGTCTTGCGTACCGAAACCTGTCTTTTGGCAGCGTATCAACTTATCACGACTGCGCTGGCTCGAGGCCCCGATGCCGTATCCTGGCAAGAAATCGAAGCCCCTTTGTTCGCCATGCGGTCCATGGGGGCGGAAATCGACCCAAATGACAGCAATTCTGTCCCGAAAATCATGGATCTCATCCCATCGCTTCCAAATCATCCTCGTGTTCGTTACGCTGCTCTATTGATCATCTCGCGTTATACAGAATGGATCGACGCTCATCCCCAATACATTCCGTTCCAACTTCAATATATCTCTGCTGGCTTCGAGGATTCTGACGCTGAGGTTTGCGCTGCAGCAGGTCAAGCCCTAAAATATATGTGCCAAGATTGCAAACAGGTGAATTTACCTCACTTCTTCTCCAGCTGTTGGTATTGACTTTGTGATCACAGCACCTGACAGATTTCCTTCCTACTCTTCATACTTTCCTAACCACTACAGGAATTAAATTAGTGCAAGACGATCGGCGTCAAGTATACGAAGCCATTGCATACGTTATCTCTGCTATGCCAATGAATCGAGCTGCAGAATCCCTCAAAACTTTTTCATTGGACATCCTCGCTCAAGTTCATGCCTTGTCGTCTAAAACAACTGCGCCAACGAAAAAGGAGATTGAAGAAGTTGGCAGTTAGTGTTTAATCTTTCCTTCCTCCGAGTATTTTTCTCACTCTGCATGCACAGACGGCCTGGAAAATCTTGAAGTTATGCTTCACGTCATTCAAGGGTATGGGGAAGATCTACCGCCTGCGTGCCAGAACACCTGTCAGGATGCATGGCTAGTATTTGACAATTTTCTTGTCAAGTACGGTGCCAACTATGACCTCGCCGAACGTGCAACTCGTGTCCTGCGACGAGGTATTGATCTCTTCAACAAATCCGCACTTCCCGTAGCGACTTCCGTTATTACGAGAATGTCCTTCGCTTTCGAAGCCACCGGTTACCCAAGCTTCTTATGGATCGCTGGCAAAATCATCGGTAGATTTGGAAATGAAAAGGATTCGAACTTCAGAGGCGCTGTTAAAGAACTCTTTGAACGCAGCACTACCAAAGTTGCATCTTTATTACAAGTTAAAACGGCTGGGGAGATTCCTGACGGTGGGTTCTCTTTTATTGTATCTCAACATGGTATTTATGCGAATTCATCCAGTCTTGGAAGACTACATCCAAATGCTACTCCAATTTTTATCCCTTGCACCTGATACATTGTTTGTATCATCTGCGTTTCCTTTGGCATTCCGGGCCGCGATGACCGGTCTCACCGTGGTGCACAGCGATATCATATTTGCGGCTTTGGGTTTCTTTCGTGGTATTTTGACTCATGATTGTTTAGATCCACAAGCCGTTCCGCCACCTAAATTTTCTATTTATGCTGCTTCAATCCGTGATGCTGTTGGGGCTAACGGCTTGACATTGGTGGCTTGCATTCTGAACGGTCTTGTTGGAGATTTCCCGGAGGAAGCAACAGCCACCATTGTTTCCATTTTCCGAGTTCTTGTATACATCTGGCCGACTCAACTGTCGGTATGGTTGCCTCAGGTTTTAGAGCAATTACCACTTCAAAGTGTTCCTACTCAATCAAGGTCGCAATTCTTGTCGGAAGTGACCAAGTGAGTTATCTTTTTCTCTTAGGGTTGTCACAAGCTTCTCATGATCGTCTTCTCAGTGCTATCAACACGAGACAGCAAGATAAAGTGAAGCATGCGATCCTCGCGTTTGATCGAGCATCAAGGAAGACACGGGATAGACGAAGAAATGGACTGTAGGACCAAGAAACATTCTGGCCATGGTCGTCATCAAGTAAAAGTTCTCTCGGGAAGTTCTTTATTATAAATTTCAGTTACTCGGTATGAAGCTGTATTTTCAATATCATTTCCTATTCATATATGCAAGTTCAATTATCTCTACTTGAGACCAATGCAAGTTGCAAATGAACATGAGTGCTAAGTAGGCTAGTTACTCCTGCCTGGAGACTTTCTGGGGACGATCGCAGAGGGTGGATTGAGTATGAAGGTCTGAGGACAAATAAATATCTAAAATTTCTAAGTTGATGTTAAAGACGCGCTCCGCCATGGCACGAGGGCAAATATGTCCAAATAAAATTTCTCTGTTCCGGTTCCCATTCGTTGTTATTTTACTAAAGAGAGATATATCGCTTCCTAGGACTTTAAGGTTTCAAAATGCTCCGTCATGCTGGACCCTCTACAATTAGCAACAGTAGGTCATTTTATACGCATTTGAGGTACATGGGTGACGCATTCTATTAAAAGTCGGACGCCGGACGTTCTCGCAGACTGCCGCTCGAAACAGCTATACCGATACCATTAAGAACCTCCTCATCCATAAGGATACCAAAGTGTTGTGCCAGGGCTTGACAGGAAAGACGGTACGGTAATTTGGTGCTCTCTGTCTTATGTTTGAGCCTGAATATTTGTTGTAGGGGACTTTCCATGTTACGGAGGCTCTAGCATACGGGACTAACATGGTTGGTGGAGTGTCACCAAAGAAGGCTGGACAGATACATCTGGGCCTGCCGGTCTTTGGTAGCGTTCGAGAAGTGTGTACCTTCAGGATCAGTCACACTTATAGTTGAAGCTGAAAGCTGTTGTTAGGCTGTAGCCGCAACAAAACCCGATGCAACCGTCCTCTATGTCCCTCCGCCGACTGCTGCTGACGCCATCATCGAAGCCATTGAAAATGAGATTGGCCTTATAGTCTGTATTACTGAAGGAATCCCGCAGGCAGATGAAATTCGTGTGGGTGCTATCATGCTTTCTATTGCTGCAACCATGATTTCGGACGGATTCTAAATAAAGGTTATGAATGCCCTCAAAAGCCAATCTCGATCTCGTCTTGTTGGTCCTAACTGTCCCGGAAGTAAGTTTTCACCACTGGATATGAATAATATCACTAATCAATTCTCTGTCAGTCATAAACCCTCTAGGGTGCAAAATGGGCATTCAACCAGGTCATATCCATATGCCCGGAAAAATTGGTAAGAGGCAGGTCCTGTTTTAAAAATGACAACATATTCAATGCACATACTACAGGCATCGTCTCTCGATCCGGAACCTTGACTTACGAGGCTGTTGCTCAGACGACTGACGTTGGCCTTGGGCAATCATTGTGCGTAGGAATTGGAGGCGACCCTTTCCCTGGTACACAGCATATCGACCTCATCAAGATCTTCCTCGAGGACCCTAACACGGAAGGTATTGTGCTTATTGGAGAAATTGGTGGCTCCATGGAAGAGGAAGCTGCAGAATACCTTGAAAAGTACAACAAGACTAGAAGTAAACCGAAGCCCGTGATCGGTTTCATTGCAGGTCGTACAGCGCCTCCAGGTCGTCGAATGGGCCATGCTGGGGCAATTATCTCAGGAGGCAAAGGTGGGTTTTAAGTCAAAAGCCTTTTTCCTATACTCACCATCTATCTGCAGGTGCCGCATCCGACAAGGTGAAAGCTCTGGAGCAGGCCGGTGCCATTGTCACGGATAGCCCGGCTAAAATTGGGGCTGAAATGTTGAAGGTCAGTGAGCTGTGAATATGAAATACACGATTTCAACCATTTTTTATTTACAGGCCATGAAAGCGGCTGGCTTAGTTTAACATCAATACAGCTTATGTAATACCTACTAGAAGCGTACCCTCATATTGATGATTTATTGAAGATTGCCTGAAATCTCTGCGTTTAGTCCACTTGCAGCATTTCTTCAGGGGTTAGGCTGCATCTCCTGACAAAATTCGGATTACACATGGATCCATCGCAGAGTTTTCAAAATGCAGCTTCCTATTTGTCCTCTTCCCCATCCTTATCTAAAGTGTCGTCTGCAGTTAAGCTTGAGGTCTATATTGTCTCCTGAGCCTAAAGTTCTCGACCTGACAAATCGGACAGTTATATGGCTTATTCAAGTACATAACGTCTTCAAAGGCGCCTTCGACATCCCGTCCTTCAATATTTGATATGACAGGACGGGCGAAATGGGATGCATGGGCGGCAACTGGAAAGCAGTACCATGATCCACGGGATGCAGAAAAAAGATACCTGGAGATTGCGCAGACTTTGGGTTGGACAGGGAACGCGACTGAAATTCAAGTACAGAGCGTTCCGTCGTCTTCCACGAGTGAAGGAGCATGGGACAATGATGATGATAGTGATACTCTGGAGGCATCGAATTCTGGTGGGGGCGGTTTGGGTTTGTCAGTGAGTGTTATGATGCCCCCCCCAAGCGCCATAGACAACAGTATCCATGGTCTTGCCCTCTCAAATGATGTTTTGGGGTTGACCACACTGTTGGAACAACGTCCCGAAACTGACCTGGATGCTCTTGATGAATTTGTGAGCCAGTGCTGCCTTCCTTCTAAACATGATCTTAAATGTATCAAATGCAGGGTTATACGCCGCTGCATCTTGCTTGTGATCGAGGACATATCGACGTCGTCACACTTTTATTGAAAAAAGGCGCTGATCACAGCCTCAAGGTAACTAACTATCCTTTTTCGTTCCCAAAAGCCCGGAGATGTTGAGGGTCATTATGCCATGTTCTAGGACCTTGATAATCTCTCTCCAATTGAGTTGGCCAAAGAGGCTGGACAATCTGAAATCGAAGCCATTCTATCTTCAATACATTGATTAATGAATTAGAAATGAGTAATTTTTATTCAAAAGTGCACATGAACGGCGCCATGTCTTTTGTCCAGCAATGGCATCCAGCTGCTCAGTTCTGAACCAAGTGTCGCGATGTTGTGAATGAGTCTCCGACCGACTTTCAAGTTTTAAGACGTAGTTTCAGATAATGATGGAGCAGGAGGAGGATACAGTGGTCGAGCCGTTGGCGTATGGTATGGCGAACCATGTTTGAGAATACCTCCCTGTGCTTATAAGGTAAATGACATTCGGGCAGAGGATTAAAAAAAAGAAAAAAAGGTACTTGCCAGTTCCAACATTTTAATGGCAGATTTGCTAGGTGTCGCTCCGACATTCAGCCAGTAACGAATCCTGTCGACACTCCATCTAATCACCCGTGCATCGTCCTCCTTCACATGTGGGTCATATACTCCCAAAAGTTCGGCAGGCTTTGCATCACGTCGCAGTTGGCTATCAATGGCGACGAGATGAAACACCTTGTGGTGTCGACGACCATGCATAGCCAAACGAAGTCGAATAGCCATGACTGAATGGGTGGAATGGGTATCAGATTTTCATTCTCTGCCTTCAATTGAAGGTCTCGATCACATGACTTACTTAGAAAAAGTGAATGTATTCAGCTATGTACCAAAGGGAAAAAATTTCGGCTGGTACGCAGCAAGAGTAGCGTTATTGTATATGTAGCGATTTTCTAAAGCCAAGAAAGATAGCATCCTAAAAGCTAGAGCAATCGTACTCAGACGAAAGTGTACCCAGCAAGCCCAATTTAATTGCAGAATATGTACAGGGCATGATAAATAGGAGAGAGGCTCTCCCCATAGACGACCGTACAACTGGTAATCCCACATCGTCACTTACTTAAATACTAGCTATACTTGCAAGTTGGATGAACACTTGGGGGTCAAGGATTCATGTCAAAAGTCGCGGCGTCGGACACAAATGTTCATTTTGTGATGCCTAGTAGCTCTGGATAGATCCTGTTTGCTTCAGCCATGTCGATCGAGCAAGATATTGCATAAACGTCCGCTATTTTTATGCAGCGTGCAAAGTCGAGGAGAGAACATGGGTACTGATACAGAGAGGTTGCCAATGGCCAAAAAAAAAATCAGCTACTATCGGGTCCTGTGCTCCCAGGTATAAGCTAGACAGTAGTCGAGTGGGGTTTGTAAGTCAACTTTGAATTACAGAGGATATAATCCACATACTATTGCAATATTGCTCCCGTTCAGTAAAGTCTGCGCTAGCTTGGTTTTCTTCACTCCTTGTGAGGTAGTCTCACTGACATGAAAATAATCAGTGTTTTGACTATCAAGATGGGTTGGACGATAGAAGACAAACTATTCAGTAACATCTTGCAATACAATGTCTGAAAAATGAGGATATTTTTACATTAGCCCCAAGTATTGACCGATATATTAGCCGTCAATACTCACTAACGTAGTCATCGAATCCCAAGAGTGTGCCGGTGAATTCACGTTCACTCTTCATTATCACCCATATTTTGGATCCAATACACTTATCAATAAGTTCTTCGTTGATTCAGGATGGAATCCACACAAAACAGTGGTCAGACATACCTAAAGGGAGGATTTGCGAAGCCATGATGCGAAAGATGCTGGTTGGGAGACCGAGAGATGCAGAAGACAAATGAAAAAGAGCATTGAACCTGAAATGAAATAAATGAGAATTTGTTGTCACGTTTATTTCCTCTTCGATCGCAACTCTAAATCTGTGTCACCTCAAACTTAGGACAAAGAGTATATATGGACAAGAGAAAAATATTTTACAAGCATCTAGTACCATTTTTATTTACTTGGTTTGAGCACACCGCATTGATGAAGTGGGAATTGATACGCAATCAAGATACAGGAGGGCATTCATTAATTAAATCTCGTTGAAAGTCGCAAAACAATTTGTGGAAAACCCCGGACGCATTGCGACGTGGAAAGAAGAGCGTGGTTGACATCAGTGATATGAAAAGACTATGAAACAAATATTGGCTATAGTTGATCATTGCCCAAATTGGAAACCTCCCTGAGGCGCGCTCATGTTATGGAACTTAAGGTCCAGAAATCAGAACAAAGGTTACAATGGATAAATTGACCTCAACTAACCTCGAATGCACCAGAGGCATCAACGTTTGGCGCACTGATTGCGGTGTCAACCTCGTCTTCGTCTGGGAAATACTTGTCCATGATATTGAAAGCCTTCTTGTATATTTCCAGATTATCATGTTGTTGGAGGTTGTGAATCGTTATCATGCCTCCAGCTTCTTCGACGAACAGCGCATACTGGTTCACGGCACCAGGGCCGCCTGCGATCTTATCTTGCTCACCAATCTTCAAAATGTTGTCTAAACCGTCCAAAGCAACCTGAATGATCTTGTTATCCATCATAGTCAACAAATCGCACAACGGTTTGATGCATCCTTGTGAGACAAGATAACGAATTTGCGCAGGTTCCTGGAGACCTCCAGAAGTGGCATTTGAGATGGCCCAGCATGCTTCCTTACGTGTTTTGAAGTCTGCATTTTGAAGAATGTTGATAAGAGGAGGGATAATATTGGCTTCAATGACGGCTTGAATTTGTGGTGGTGAACCGGCTGTAACGTTGGATATTGTCCAGCAAGCCTCCTTTCGGATACCATCCTTCGGGGACGAGAGCAATGAAAGAAGGGCAGATAGAGCACCCGATGCGATAACAACTTGTGTTTGAAGGTCATCACCAGTGACGATGTTTCCAACTGAACGAAGTGCTGGTGTTTGAACGGATGTTGACTGGTGCATAAGCAAATCGACGAGGCGCCTGCAAACTCCAGACTCGATGACTGCCTGGATCTTATCGTTCGAGCCATCTGAGAGATACGAAATAGCCCAGCAAGCATCGATCAAAATTTCATCATCGAGGGAGTAGATCAACTTTGTCAAAACAGTCAAAGCGGGTGAAATCTAGCGGGAAAGCCTTTAATGCATATCCAGTATATTTGACAAAAAAATATATTACCAGCTCCCAGTCTGGCTGAGGGGATTTGCCTCTGCAGAAATTGCTCAAGGTCCAAGTAGCATTCCTGAGCATACTCAACTTGTGGTTTTCACTCAGCAAGGTAAGTAAAGGCCTGAGAGCGCCTTGTTGAAGGACGTAGTCTCTGCATTGAGGGCTGTCGCCGGCAATGTTTCCCAAAGCCCAAACTGCTTGCTCACGAACATCAAGAACGGGAGATGAGAGAAGGTTGATGAACTCTGGCACGGCCTGAGCGTTGATAACGACTTGAGTATGATCAGCAGTTCCTGAGGCGATGTTGGTAAGAGCCCAAGCGGCTTCGAACTAAATTTACTTAGACGAGATCGATAGGCAGAAAAGTTGAAATCAGGTACACACCTGGAGCATGGAGTGTCCATGCTTGAGAAATTCAACGAATCGAGGGACGACACCGCACTCGATGACGCGTTCGATGGGTGGATTCTTCTCTTTTGAAAGAAGTTTCCGGAACTTGGCTGTCGCGTCTAGCTGTCTCTCAGGGTCGTCGGAGAAGACACCAGAGACCATCTCTTCAGCCAACTTAAAAAGGAGATGGGTGAGTAAAAGGTTAGCGGAAGATTCGATAAGAAACATCTACAGGAGGATCCCATGTGCCACCACCAATTTCTTCATCAGAATCGTTCCCAGCAGAGGGAAGGAAATTGCGTCTTTTTGATATGTTCTCCTCCCTCTTCTGCCTTCTGATCTCCACTTGTTGCTCCTCTCGACGACGCCTGAGGTCGTCCTGTTTGAGACCGCCTTTACTTTTGTAGGCTTTGTGCAGAACGCGTCAAGGAATGATAGTAATGAAAGGTGATAGAAAGCTCACCATCCCTACGAGCTTTCATAGTACGAGATTCTGTAGCATCCATGGCTGTCGTATAACGAGTGGCGAAGATGAAAGATATGAAAGAAGCCAGAAACGGGCAAATTTAAAAAGGCTGCCAAAAAGTTATGATTCCCTCACTCAATCATGTGATCAAATTATCCAACTTGTCACACTTGTCACTATTTATGAATACATCATTTCTGCCGCAGGATATTCGTTGGTTTACCATCCAAAAAATTGACGATATTCTCCACAGTCTGTCCCCAGAACACCTTTCAGATGAGGGACTCATGAAATATCTAGAATGGGACGATCAAGAGGATACTCACTTCATAATTGGAGTCCGTAACGTATCCAGTGTGGGGACTAAGTGTAACCCTCTTGAGACTGCGAATCGGATGATCCAGGGGCAATGGCTCAATGTCAAAAACATCCAACCCCGCGCCAGCGATCCGTTCTTCCTTCAAGATCTTGATCAAGGCAGTTTCGTCAACAAGAGGCCCTCTCGAAGTGTTAATGAAGAAAGCCGTGGGTTTCATCAAAACCAGGTCCTCATAAATTATCATATGACGGGTAGTGTCCGAAAGAACCATGTGGATAGAGACGACGTCGCTTTGTTTGAACAGTTCAGCCTTGGTCTCGACGTAGCCTACACCTGCCGCCTGGGCACGTTCTGGCGTCAAATTCGGTGACCATGCGATGACTTTCATATCAAAAGCTTTGGCAATCTATACGACCCTCAGCAAAGCCAAATGAGTGATTTCCGCGTTACGAAGGTTGGGTATACTAACCTTCCCTGTAAGGGCGCCTAGCCATCCCGCACCTACAAGGCCCAATGTCCGACCTGCCAAACCAAGCGGCATGGTACTCTGCCATTGAACATTTCCGGACTTCACGTTGGCGTCTTCAACCGTGATATACCGTACTGTCGCTAGGATCAATGCCCAAATATGTTCCAAAGTGGCGTTCCCTGCACCGCTAGTGCCTGATACAACGATGCCTTTGTTCTTAGCATGAACAGAGTCAATCCCCGCATTGTATGGGCCCGTCGTAGCGATCAATCTATGTATATTGAACTATCGCACTGTTGAAGGTAATGTAACTTTACGTACCGAAGCTTGGGCAACCTGTCAAGTAAAGAACGATGGAACTTCGTGCGTTCTCGCATTGCACAGATGATTTCGTAGTTCTCCAGCCTGCGAACGAGGCCATCTTCATCTAGAATTGTGTCTCTGAAAACATCAATGGCTACCCTTCCTTTCAAAGGAGTCCAATCAGTACTACTTAGTGCGACCCCTTGATAATCATCGAGGATCGCAACGTGAGGAATAGAGTGCGTGTCTGCTGATGCCATAAGATGGTGATTAAGAGTGCAGAATATCTTACAAGCCTTGAGAAATTTAGACTCAAAAGGTTGACAAATGCCCAAGGAATAAATTTAGAGAAGGGTATTAAAATAACATCCATCATGATTGCGTACTGCGACCCTCTATGTATCGTTATCGAACGGATACTAAAAGTTTATGTCAGCAAGAGACCAACAGACAAAAAGAGTCGGACATACTTCGAAGGCCTCAGGGGCATCCGATTCTGGTGCAGTATCATCCAAAGAAATGTTCAGGCTACGTATCGGCAGGTCCTCCATTGCATTTCCATTGGCAATCGGTGCGACTACTGCCTGAGGCGCTCCAAGCGTAGAAGCTGTTTCGATCTCGATGAATTCAGCCTCGTCGTTCGGTCGTAGATCGGTCATAATCAAGATGCCTCCGCCACCAGCATATTTCTCTGACCCCAGTGCCAACGTAGGTGGCGTGTGTCTACCAGAAGTAGCAGCGGCCTTGCCAGATCTCGTCGGTGACGTGTTCGCGGAGACAGCCCTCACAGGTTGATAGCGATTATCACTCGGGAAGGAAATATAGGCCAGTTGGCTAGGTGTTACTCGGGAGAAATTAGGTCGAACTTCGAATGCTGGCTCTGTCTTCTTTCCTATTCTCGTACCCGATGAGGAGGCTTTGCTTTCGTCGCCAAGGTTCACCACTGATTGGGTAATTGGAGATACATCACCATCCTTTGGTGATGAAACTTCATCGTTTTTCATCTCGACGTCAACGTCTCCGTCAGGCTTCACGTCAAGCTTGTCATCCTGAAATTGCATGTAAGTCTACCTGCTGTAAAATCAATAAAATTACTTACGACATCTTCAGCGGCAGCTTTTTTCTTCTCTCTTGCTTTCACCTTGGCGGTTGTAGACAAAACAGCCGTTGCGACCTTAGTGACGGTTTCCTTCTTTGGCGGCTTTGTCGATGCGGGATATGCAAAGATACTTGGTTTAGCATTTGAAACGTACTCAAATTTGGGCGCCTGTGAGCAGAAAATCAGTCGTAGGCCAAAGATAAGAAAATGGGGAATTACCTTTAGATCACCGTTTAGACCAATGATACCAGTTGGCGAGAATGACAGGCAGGCACAATGTGCGAGAGGATACCAGTACCAAAACTGGCAGAACAAAACCATGCCAACAATCGCATTCGTGTTGGCGCTTCCGGCAGGGCTTTGTAAGGTAATGGTCACATTCCTGCCTCCGGCATCAATGAAACCTTGCCCAATAGCAGCACCGAATCGAGCCATAGGGTCTTCGTGCTTATCGGAAATAACTTTTGTGTATTTGGCACGTGTAGGGGCGAGCGATGGGGATGATGCTTCCGACTGTTCGACAAGGATCATGCCTAAGGCAATGAATGCACCTTGACGAACGAAGTCGACGCTATCTTTGGTCATCGGTTCCAAAATTTCAACGGCATCCTGCAGAAGACTTTGAGTATAATATAGTGGCAGTTTGGAAACGATATTATACCTGTAAACCCGTGCCTGCGCAAGCAATACCAAGGGCGAGGGTAGCCCCGCAACGGACGTGAGGATTGTAACTCTCACTCAAAAGCTGTACAACTCGTGGTACCTGACCTGGATTTTTGAATAGAAGGAATGCTAATGAGGTGACGGCAGCACGTCGAACATCGTCCGAGGTATCGGACACAGCGATATGAAGAAGTCGACGGACGGCATCGTTATTAGCAGTTCCGGCATACGCCAGTGCTAGAGTATAGACACCGCCATATCTGAGGATAGGATCCTATTGCAAAATTAGACAGTAAGATAGATGGACGAGAGTAAAATCAACCTTCTCAGCCAATAAGACTTTGATTGTTTCATCTGCCTCTTCCTGTCGGCCATAAAAGATGAAGGCCGTACCCATGGCCAAACCACGTATGATCTTTTCATGCTGCGTTTCTCTGGCATATTGCAGCATTTCGCGTACCGGTTCAGAGGCTGCGGTACCGAGCATGACCAATCCCATCGCATATCCAGAGGCTTCACCAGCCACGGCAGAGTCGGTGAACAAAACTGTCTTCAAATCATCAAAAGTATCCATATTCTTAGACCCCATCCCAGCAATCCCGAGACCTAATGCTGCGCCGTGTTGCACAACTTCACCTTGAGCAGCCTTCAGAGTGTCACGAAGGTATGTCGTGACCGTGCTACCACACCCGGCATTGATCAAACCCAGTGCATACAACGCTCCTCCTTCAGAGTATGCTGCTCCTTGTATGTTGCTTTCGCCACCTGTTTGTGGCAGGTAGGGTCCTAAAATGGTCTGCCCCTGCTCAAAGTATCCCTTGTGAATTACACCAAGACCGGCAGTCGCAGAAAACTTGGACCAATTCGAAGCGAGGCCAAGCCATTCCAGGTTGTCTCGAAGGAAAACGTCAGACGTGGTTCCTGCATGCATAAATGCATTTTGAAGGGTGAGTGCAGTGTGATAGATTGAGGATCTGGGCTCCAGCGCATCCTGGAACATGGCATTAGAACAACAAAACGGAAAACAAGTAATTAGCTATTACTTTAGTATTTTTTAGGATGAGCAGGTCAGTTTGGTTGTTCCGTTTGAGGAATTCTCTATAGAGCTTCACGGACTCTTTGCCAGTCAAGATTGTTCGGAGTTTATCGTAGACATTATTTGTTTTCTGGTTATACGCAAATGTCAGGAATCGGAGGAGAAAATAAAGATGTTATTGAGAACTCACTTCGTCGCCTTCTGGTAAATCCGATCGCACGGTCTCCAGAAAATCTTGAGAACCTCCTTCTACAAGATCAAAAGCAAACTGATAGGCCAACAGTTCCTCATTGACAACAAGTGAAGAAAGCAGAGGTATTGTCAACGAAGGATCGCTCAGTGTAACAAGAAGCCTCGTGAGCGCATGGACATGAGGAGACCCGTCCCCGGTGGTTGGTCGTGGAAACAACGGAAACAGAAAACGGAGGACTTGGTCCCGATATGAGAGAGAGAATCCGGTATCCAGAACGCCTTCCATTGCGTAAGCCAATAGAGAATCATCTTTGGTTTGAGAATAGATAGAGGAGATGACGTCGAGACGTTGAGATTCTAATGCAATTCCGATTGCCTTGTGAAGTATCATCAGTCAGAATACTAAGTATTCGTAAAAAGGGAAGCCAACCTGTTTGTATTCTCCCTCAGCTATACATCGGTTAAATATGCCTTCGATCGTGGCCTGTAAGCGAGGGTCTATCTTCTCCTTGCTACTCGACTGCTCAGTAGTTCGCGTTTGGATATAGCGGTCAATGGCTTTGGCTACGGGAAGGTATTAAGAATCGAAATCAAAAGTAAAGGAACAGTGACGCACAGACTATTGTCTCGACATATTCTTCTGAGCCATATGTGCGAGTTTCAGCATGGAACGCGCTGCCTGCACCGAGGGCAAAGGAAAGAGCCTCATCGTATTCGCCCAAGAAGTAGTAAACTTTGCTTGCAACTAAGGCCGCATGATCACGAGCTACTTTGGGTAGTTCATCACTCTCATATAGAGCCTCTCTGTAATATCCCAATATTTTAGAATGAATTGAATAAATATTCAGGTCAAGACTTACATCACAGCGATATGTTCTGAAATTTCCGCCCAGAACTGGGGCACAAGTGGATTTAAAGCTTTGAGAGCATGTTGTTTGAATATAAAATCTGGTTCTTGCAAAAGGGCGAGAACACCAGCAGCCGATGATTGAGGACGGACCATGGAGGGGAAAAGGAACTGAGGAGTTTGCGTTCACCTCACTCAAGGTGACGCGTCCTTCACGCGCGGTACCTTCTGATATAAACATGATCAAACAATAGTTTGTTCATCCGAAATAACCCTGACATTCAATCCTTCCACTCACACTCTTTAGATATGTCATTTATAGCACGCAAATCTTTAAGGACTATTGCTCGTACTACCCCGCGGGTCCGTGTCAACACTAGGGCTCGTACCTTTGCGACATCCAGCGACTCAGCTGCTCTTGAGAAATATTTGGCAGAGGACAAGGCTCTTCAGCACCATGCGGCTGGTAAGTATGCAATGACTTACTCTTTGATTCATCGCTTATCCATCGCATAGAGGCCTCTGACCTTTGGAGAAAGATTAGGTGCGTCGTTACCACAGTTGTTAACAAATCATGACGCTAAGCATCACATGTAGTTTCTACGTCTGCGTCCCAGCTAGTACGTACATTGGACTCGTCTCTCTCTAATTATTTAATGATTCCGATCTCAGTCGCTGTTTGTGTTGCCTGGGTATACAACGCTGAAGCCGAACACGCTGCACACATAGAGCACATCAAAGAAGAAAATGGCGGCGAACTTCCCGAAAACCCTGCTTACGACTTCATAAATAGGAGGAGCAAACCTTACCCTTGGGGTCCTAACTCGCTTTTCTACAACCCTCATGTTTGTTATCTCTTTGCATTGGTTTCTCAGATCTGGATAGCTGAACCTCGATATGTTCTATCTAGGCTAACAAAGATATGTCGTAGATACATGCATGGAATGTGGAACTAGACAGTTTATGCAAGCATCCATTCAATGCTAGATTAACGTCTTCGCTGGATAAACAACCACACTCTAAATGGATCGGATTTGTAACTCAAGAATTCCTACTGCCACCAATGTGCTTTGAATTTAAAGGGTTTCATGGAAAACCTATCTATTAACAAAAAATGAAGAATTCTTTAACTCATAGACCTCAACGAGGCTGCACTCGTCAACGTCAACAAGATGTTCAGGCCCACTCAGGCACCCGCAGCCAACTACATATCAGTTTATTTAAAACTACAATTCTTTATGGCGAGCTAAACTCGCGTCCCAATTAGACCCTCTGAGTACTCAACCAACGTCAATAATAGTCTGTAGATTATTTAAAGCTCGCAAAGTCTGCATCAAGCCCCGATTGACAAAAAAATAGATAGCCTGTAGACCAAAGGATTTACTCGTGCATATCTACTCTACTACTTAAGACCACCATAAGCAGACTGGTCTTACACGTAGTCATATGCCACCCGTAGTACTTACGGCCAATATGACTTGGTCCATTGCAAATCAACATCGGTCTGTTAAATAATCAGTAGAAAATCAACCCCACGAACACAGCAAGAAGTATGATACTCCTGATTACTACAAATGTAATTAAATAACAGTATCCATGTATACTTAGTACTTACAGTCCTAGTTAAAGAATGTCAAGGGGGGTTATTAACTTATTATGTGTCCATACCCCATCAATCATTTTTGCCCCACAACTTGATATATGCAATAATCACAATGTGATCGCGGCTCCCAAGAAGGCGCTGAGGATGACAGATCCAAGGCCGACTAATAGTGATGTCTGTACACCAGCATAGGGTACGAAAGCGCCGCTAGTCATGCCAGTTGCAGATCCGACAGCCGCGGTGGCAACGGTGAAGACAGAGCCGAAGACGGATGTTGCGACACCAGCTCCTGAGGTAGCTAGGGTGAAACCTGCTCCGCCCTCACTTGTGATGATCGTATAGGCTTTGCCACCAACAGCTGTAATTTTTTTGGATTAGATACAAACTGGGCAATAAGAATAGAAGAATGGCTGACATGTGACTGTTTCAAAAGCACCTCCACCTATGCTAGTAATATCACCGCCGACTTTGCCGGCCAACGAGGTTATATCGGTGGCTACGGAACCAGCTAATAAGAATAATTGGTGAATATATGAAACGAGAGAAAATTCAAGTCGGTATATACCAGCACTAGTTATATCAGAGAGTATACCTCCTGTGAATAAAATTTATTAGGACACGTTTTTCTTGAAGAAATAGGGATGGAAGATACCTTGACGTTCCTCAAGGCGAGGTTGAGGAGTAGCTACAACTGCAAGAGCGAAGAGGAGACAAAAAAGACCTGAAACGAAGATTTTTGAATACATGAGAAGGGGATGTATGAACTTGGATGCATAGGAAGACGTCCCTTTATACGCGAAGCGGACTCCACCTTCTCTGCACAGGTATGCAAAGTGCAATGACCCCCGAAAGTCCTGCTTGATCTGGAATTTGTGGGGAAACCCCCAATTTTGGCGATTTTGATCCGGAGGCCTTTGGTATTCCATGCAGATTCCGCATCGTTTTCCATGATTTTTGGCAACTAGCTATTCTCTCTAGCAGTGAGTGGCAGTAAGTTCCATTTCGTACCATGGCATCTGTGTTTCCTTCGTTTGTTCCGTCTCCGGACCCATTACCATCAGGTCTAAAGGATTGGTGGTCGGGCGGTGGTGATGCCATCAACTTTCAACGGGCCATGCTGCCGGCCGGTCGGCGGCGGGCTCTCAGGCACTTTTTAACCCGGTCATTCGGTAAGAACCTGTGCAGGGACGTTATTTTTACCCTTTTCTCAATGCCTCCAGCCATTATCTCTCCGTCCGTTCTCGCTTCAGATTTTGGACAACTTACAGCTGAATGTAAGCGGATGATCATTGGCGGTGCTCAATGGCTTCACATGGGCAAGTTAACAACCCTTTGGATGACTCTCTTTCTTATCAATAATTAGATGTTATGGATGGGTGACTTTTAAACCATCCCATGTCAAACACCGCACCAGGTCTGACTGCGGGCAATTCACAGCCATTTTGTCCCCAATATCACAATGGGTGGATTCTTACCCAGAATTTTTTGCATAATGCTTATACGCAGCAAACACAGGCGCCCCCATCCTTTCATGCGTGCATAAGGGAGTCCCGGGGATATTCATGGACTGCCATATGATGGTGGCTCAGCCTGACAAGGTTTTTTCTGCATCACTTATCGCTGCTTCCCTCGTTTTAAGGTTTATTAGTGGGTTGATGATATCGCCGATGCAGGTGGGGCCATGTACTGCTTCCACATAGAAGCTACCAGTGAGCAATGCGTGCAGCACCAAACATTGAGCTCAAATCCACTGTTCCAGACAATCCTTTGCCCATCATTGGAAAGATCCACAAGCGAAATATGAGGGCCGGTATCGCCATTTCACCTGATACACCATCCACAGCAATCACAGACGAGGTTGCTAATGCTGCTGACATGTTGCTAGTTATGACGGTTTACCCAGGTAATTCATATTATTAATAGTACGAGTGACCATCTCACACGATGCCAAGGACGAGGCGGGCAAAAGTTCCTAGACCGATGCGTTCCCAAGGTAGCAGAGCTACGCGCTCGGTTCCCAGATAAAGACATCGAAGTTGATGGAGGCGTTGGTCCCAAAAACATTGACGTTTGTGCGGAAGCCGGTAAAAAGCGTTCCTTTTCTGGTTTTTGTGGGGCAAGTGTAAACTAATACGTCATCTTTAGGCAGTAATGTCATTGTCGCCGGAACAGCCATCTTCGGCTCCGAAAATCCGACAGTCGTTATTGAGCAGCTTAAGGATGCTGTCAATACCGCTCAAGCAAAGTTGGCCAAATAAACGTTTGATAAAAATATAGAAATTGCATCCCAAATATATACTAAGCGTTCTACTTACATACATATGTACATAGACGTCGAATGTGCCCTATTAACTCTATCTGCCAATTTCCTTTCGATGCCTGATCCCTATTTCTAATAAGGCTGCTTCAAGGCTACTTGGCCAGACTGACGAAGAGTCTGCACTAAGTTCACGCCCCGAGTCTGATTTTACATAAAAAAATTTGATGGTAGGCGACCTCGTACATTGGCTTCGTTAGTTTCTGATTTTTGATTTGGGAACATAAGATTAACATACAGAGACCTCGAGAGCACTCGTAGTACATAGTATCTCGAAGCCAGCAATGCCTGAAGAGCGTCATCGGCTACATAGCCATTACCGAAAAACGGTTTGTTGCTACCAAAACGAAATTTAAAAGGAGTCGAGGGGTTTCCTATGCACACTCTGGGTATCAAGTGTAGTTAATCGATTATGTCCATTATTAACATGGGTATACTAGCGAAAAAAATCTGCCTGTAAATTACTACTTAAACCTCCTTAATGTCTATGTTAGTATACAATTTCGTACAGATAAAAGGGTGTCTGCGCTAGATGCAGGTTCTAGGAGGAGAGGAGGAGGAGGACATGCTCAAAAACCGTCCTTTCCAATAGCAGTTAGGGCCGTATATATATTCGTAAGCTGCGTGTTCAATCGCGCTTCGTGTTTCGTCAGAGGTAACCAAGAAAGAAAGAAAAAATCTTGTCCGAGTCCATCTGCATCTATTTCCCCGGGTCTTCGTCTCCAAATTTCCGAAGATGATTCTAAAGATCACCAACGAAGTGCCTCTCCGTACATATTCGGCCGTTCACCTCGAATATATGACTCGAAAACTCGTTTCAAAACTGTTGCCCAGTCCAAATCTCGACGGTCATCCTGTACTCTGTCTTCACTATCCTGGGAATCAGAAGACTTGTTGGGACTTTGTTTTCGTGATGTCAACTGACGCAAGGCCTGTCGAGCTACGCGTTCTCCCTCTGCAAATCGTGGTCCAATATCAGGCCAGTTCCGTGCTGGATCAAAAGGTTTCCACCTAAAAGTGGTGGTTAGCGATATGCATTCAAACATAGCACAAGAGAACGCACCAAAAATTATGGAAATGATATGAAAAGGCGCCCCGGAAGAATCCTTCAAATCCTAGAGCCTGAGGAGCACCACTGTCAGTCGATGGCGTGTCAAAAAACTGCTCAAAACTAGCATAGAGAAAGTTAAATCAGCTGCAGAATATTTATCATTTATGGCCTTACTTCGTGAAGAAGGGTTGTGGGGGACGCATATGCTGGTGGTCTTCTGTCGTCAACCATGCCGAGTCAAACAAAGCATCCGGCAAGCGCAGGAGAAGGCCTTCTAGGTAAGCTTCTTTCGTATACCGCGAAACTGTCATTGGGTGGAAGTCCAGATTGTTTTTCAACGCCGTTCGAAACAAGAAGGTTCCGAGTGCAGAATTTTTGTTCAGGTGTAACACAGCAGTGTTGTATTTTTCCAAACGAGACCATCGGTAAGCAAACGCGCCTTTCCACCCCCACAACTCTTCCCAATCGCGCAAGAAAATGGTATCTGCGTCCAAATAAATGCCTCCAAAGCGATGACAGAGGATGAAACGCGCCATATCTGACAAGATAACAGACAGACGATCGTAAGATGATGAAGATTTTGAGCCTGTACGGTTGACCATGTCGTCTTGTCGGCTAGCCGATTGCTTTGCTACGGCGGTTGAATTACCTTGTGCTACTTGGCTTTCTTTAAGTTTCGAAGGGACATTGATAACCACTCCTCCCGAATTAAAGAGATCCCTAGACCGCCATTCATCTTTGAGTTCGGGAACTCCATCCAATTGTTCTGTCGTATTCCACAGCTTGAATTGGATGATGTCCTTGAATCGAGGATGAAGGAAAGGTGAAGCCCAAGGATTGGATTTCAATTGAGCGTACATATCAGGGACAGCTGTGGGATTTGGTACCGCTGCTGCTGGACCTGGATTGATCCATAGCCAAAATTGTGGTCTGCAAGAACCATCAGAAGGGTATTGAGCCAGGTGTAACCCCGTATTTTGGGTGAAGAGGAATGAAAGAATGGCGAGATATGGTTTGTCGGTGAAGGGGCCTGTCCAGAACATATGGAAAATACGCGGGTTTTCAGGGTCGCAATGAGAAGGGGAAATAGACGCGGGACGGTAATTCACGCCCTTGGGGAGTGCGATGGGAGGGGTTTCCCACTCCACGCCGCGTTTTTTAATGAGCCCAGCATCTGGGTCTGAACCATCGTCAGGAGGAAAGACCTTATAATCTCCATAGGCAGGATCATCACTGGAGTCAAGACCGCGAGCGTAGAGTGTTGTATTTTCTGGTTGTTCGATGTAAATATATTTCCAATCGTCCATCCGCCCTCTCCTCACCCGTTTCCCGTTATCAAGGCCTGCACCTACCCTAAGCACCTCCAGGCAATCCCGAACAAACTGGTACAACATTAATAGCACATGAGTACAAAGTACACAATGCTCATACCTTTTTCTCCGAAAAGTCACAGTGTTCCATTACTACATCCAAATCAGCTACGCTTCCTGGAACAGGTCGGGGAGGATAGGCGATATTTTCAGGGGAGCTTTGTATATCAAGATAGACACGTTTCGCCCCTGTTCCTCGAGTGACGGTAATATAAGGGCTTTGCGATGATTCTGACTTTCTCCTGGGAGGAAGAGCAGGATTTTCCGGTGCAATCTTAAGTCGTAGCTGTTCTGGTGCTGGATCCAAATATATGAATTTGGTAGGGATTCTATCGACATATAATTAATAAGCTCACTTCTCTGCCGACTGGGATAATGTCCACTTGTTACTTCCCACTGCCAAATTCGTTGAAGGTCCTCTCGTTTATAAATTAGGGTGGGTGGGTCACCAGTGAAGGGTGTGGGCCATTGTTTTGCATGTGTCCCGAAACGTTTTGCAAGGGCAAAAGCAAAGAAAACGAGGAAGGAAATGCTCAGGCACAATATTAGGGACCCTCTTTTCCGGCCAAAACGCGTCATGCTGAAGTCATGTAATCGTCGAAAGTTGAGAACGAAAAAACGTCGTCTACGGAGGCCAGGGATATATAGCGAGAAGGGTATCCACCATGGGGATTGGAAAGCTCTTTTTGCATATTTTTCTTGAACAGCTGTTGATGAAGCAGAATAGACTGGGAGAGCATGGCTGAATGAAAGACGGCCTCTGTGCTGACCGTTCTGACGTTGAGGTTTGGCAAAGTAGGAGGACGTTGCCATAGAGCATAGGCCAGCAAATCAGAACAGGTGCAACTTTATTTTGATGTCAACTTTGCTCCTTATGGAAATTTGTTTTGACAAGTCGTCATTATTAGTTCACAAACAAAAAATTTAAAAAAGTATGCTATTTCTATTTCGTTTTCTAATTCAGTTTGCACCCAAAGGCTGTAATTCTAGGTCAGCCTGTTCCGTAGGCACGGACAGAATGCGCAGGGTGTTGGTGTGGCCAAGTCCACCCTTCCAGCCTTGCACGGCGATGATCGTGGAACCGGGTGTGATGATATTCAATGCAAGAGCATTGCGGAGTCCGAATCGAATTCGATTGTCCACCTGCCAAAATTATCAGCTGCGGACAATGATGACGTCACAATCTTTAACTTACATCGGTCTGCCATTGGTGGGTTTCAACGCCCCTAGGCTCAGGGTACCAGAATGGATAACAGCCACGATGCAAATGAATCTGTCTGGAAGTTTGCTGGCTGCGAGTAACTGGAATTTTACAAAGTTAAATCTTTTACACTTCGCAGTTAAATTGATGAATCATACCAGTGATGATGGGGACAGCAGGCCGGTACTTGGAAATCAAGCGAGCAGTGTTGCCGCTCGTGGAAAGCACAAGGAGGGCACTAGCATTCTGCTCAGAAGCCGCAGAAACTGCCGCAATGGCTACAGTTTCCGCCGTTTCAGTGGGATGCGGCTGAATCGACCTCAAATCATCAAACAGAGGCAGATAACAGATGGCAGCCTCAGCCAGCAGACAAGTCTCCGCCATCATGAGAACTTTTGGACGAACAATCAGTCGAGCCACTAGATCATGAATGCAATACTCACCAGACTGGATAGGGTAAGAACCCTTGGCAGTTTCTCCCGACAACATCACGCAGTCCGCGCCATCCAGGACAGCATTGGCTACGTCGCTCACTTCAGCGCGAGTGGGTCTTGGGTTGTACTGGACTGAGCATTAATCAAATGTCGGAGCTAATGAGTGAACTAATAGTCACCGTCATCGACTAGAATATCTAGCGAATTAGCTTGAGGACAATGAGACTCAAGGGACTGACGAACCTCTAGCATCTGTGTCGCGACAATAACAGGTTTCCCAACGATGTTGCATTTGGCTATCATCATCTTTTGCGCCAAAAATACTTGGCTGGCAGGAATTTCAATCCCAAGATCACCACGAGCAACCATGACGCCATCTGTCTCCTTCAAAATCTCGTCAAAGTTGGCAACACCTTGTTCATTTTCTATCTTGACGATGATTTTAATGTGGGCTCCATCGGGTCCAAGAACAGTGCGAATGTCCTTGACATCCTGACCTCTTCGAATAAATGATGCGAAAATCATATCGACACCATTCTTGACGCCAAACTCTAGATCCTTCTTGTCTTTGTCAGAGAGAGCAGGAAGATCAACAGCAGTCTTGGGAAGGTTGACGCCCTTTCGAGAAGAAATATTTCCACTGTTCAAGGAGCGGACCTTGACGCTTGACCCATCGACAGCAAGAACCAAAAGCGACAAAATACCGTCATCGACGTAGATGAGCTTTCCAGGGGCAGTGACTTTAGGAAGATTGACCTAAGATCTTGGTCTCAGCAGTATTTGAATGAAGAACGATGAAAAAATATCACATAGTCGACCCACATGACCTTGTCATCACAAATTTCACTGAATTTCGTGTCAGTCGAGAGGACGAACTCATGGCCAGCGGGAATAGGCCACTGTGGGAGGTGATGATTAGAGATCGGGCGTAATTAATCGAAAATGACGTACGTCTTTGCCCTCTCTCGTCAAGCCCGTGCGAATCTCAGGTCCTTTCTGCGGTATCGCGTTTGTTTTTTTTTTTAAGGGAAAGAAATCAGTGTGGATTAACTCACTGTGTCCAAAGCGATGGCAACAGGACGCCCCTCGGGTTCCACTAATTGAAGATCGTTCGCAAAACTCTTGAGTTGTAAGTAAATGGAGAATGAAACTTACGAGCAATCATTTTTCGAGTGTTATCGATAACAGATTGATGGTATTCATATGATCCATGAGAGAAATTCATACGGACTAGGTGGGTCCCATGGGAATGAAAACGTATGTGACAACGGCGCACACATACCGACATTGACACCAGCACGTCGTAATTCGGCAAGTTTCTCCACAGTGTTGACTTTTGGACCTAAAAGATATTTAGCAGATATGCCACGGCGCTTGAGAAATCATGCATACCGATGGTAGCGATAATGGAGGTCTTGGGTGGTGTTAATGTAAAAAAGAGGTCGGGTCAAATATAAGATATCATACCTTGCGAAGATGTTTAGTTTGGCCCGTCGGAAGTGGGGCATTTTCAGTAGTCAGATTCGAGTTCCATTCGAGGTGAGAACGAATTCCAGCAGAGGGGAACATGATAGATGAAGTATAAAGGAAGATAAGAAAAATATTGATTTATTTATAGTCGGAGGTAGAGCGACGCCAAGCAATCGATGGAACGTTTGTCTGATCTTTGATATATATATATCTTAGCGGCGCACGGACTTGTCCATGGTGTTCGTCCACGTCAATCGTCCACCTCGATTTTCTCAAGAGCCACAGCATCAGATCATACCAAATTTAGAAAAATGTATGAGTAATTCAAATGCAAACAGAATGGTGTTTTTTTTTTCTCTAAAAAATCGAATGTTGAGAGGTGGTCGATGTCACATTTGATGAGCGGCATAGCGGAGTTAATACAAGCCGTAAACGCGTAAACACGCAAAGTAAATAACACGAGTCGCGTAATAAACAAATTGGCGCGTTTAATTAGATAGAACGTGTCGACTTGCGCGCAATTGGCGGGCGGCAGCATCGAAGCACGAATGACCTTTATTTAAGTTATCGTTAACGGCGCAAAGCGCCAGTCCTCGACTCTTTGTCAGCATTCAAGGTGATTATATGAATGATGCCAAAAACTTATCCCTCTCTAGAACAAGAGATGATTAGGCAAGGACATCCCAAAGACATCACTGGCAAACTTTCGATGCCACCAAATGCATTATTTAAGGTTGGTGGGAGCTCCAGGCCTAGCAGCTTGTGGGTTGTGTGTCAAGTTGCTTCATTTCATGGGAAAAGTCAGGAAATATCGAGAAGATATGGTGATTTTTGGTTGAGTACAAGGTCTTCATGCTAACACAATTGCATTCTTGAGATAATTCAAGACAGTTGATTTGCTGAAAGGCCATTCTTCTTGATTGTATCAACTTGCGCTAGAGGGCTGCTGCTTCGCACAGCATGTCCGAGTTCTCCCAAACTCCAGGAAGGGTCATTTCAGGGGGAGGAGTCAACCCCAGTCCGTGCATATATTGCCATAACAGCACCATTAGCA
>Ga0193743_1000559_pt1 | contig 29043 bp, 34 predicted proteins | sample L2c2metaG_FD_143038 | JGI IMG/M metagenome (GOLD analysis project Ga0193743, IMG submission 143038) | Soil microbial communities from a riparian zone of the East river system, Colorado, United States - L2c2 | ecosystem: Environmental > Terrestrial > Soil > Riparian zone | place: USA: East River...
CCGTGCCAGAATGCAGCCCATGTCTTCTCTCCTGCGGAGCGCCTTCTCCCGGCTTCTCGATTCGACGCCCAACTACGTCGAGGTCACCGCTGTTCTCGCCGTCGCGTTGATTGCAAGGCTGCTGTACCTACCGGACATCTGGAAAGCCAGCCCACAAGCCTGCGTGGCGGTTGCCCTGTTTGTCAGCATCCTGGTCTATGCCTGTGTCGATCGTGGCCAGCTCTTTGCCTACTTCGGTTGGGTTCACCCGCGCCGACGCATCTTCTGGCTCTACGCGCTCCTCGCCGGCGGTGTCGCCGCGGCTCTTGTGATCGCGATCCTTCATGTTGAGCAAACACCGCTCGGCCAAACCTCACCGGCAAGATTGCTCTACGGAGTCACCATCGGACCGATCATCGAAGAGATCCTGTTCCGAGGAGCGGCGTTCTCGGTCATCTATGTGACCGCTGCATCGATCAAGGGGCTTCTCGGCCTGCGGCTCGCGATCGCGATTGTCCTCTCTTCCCTGCTCTTCGCGCTCGCTCACACGAGGACGATGGGAATTCCGTGGCTTGTCTTCTTCGCAATGGGCACGTTGTACGCGCTGCTGCGGTGGCGATCCAATTCAACCGCGGCCGCAGCTCTCATGCATGCTGCGTACAACGCAGCGATCGCGTTGGCGATGCTTCATGCCTAGTTCGATTTGACCGAGTCTCGAACCTGTTTTACACATTCATCACTCATTTTCAACAACCGCGCCAGCGCGGTCGCTGAAAACAATCCCAAAATCGGTTCAGTACTGAACCCTGAGGTGCCACATGCGCTCAACCGCAGTCGCAAACGAAGACAGGCCTACCCCCGCCCTTGTGTCTAGAAAATCTGGCATGAGCCAGAATTCACTGCATATCGTTCCACCAGAGCCTTTTGTCAATGCCGTCGTGGCCGGAGGATTTCTCGGAATTCATCCGGTAACAGTTCGGAGGTTTGCTCGTGAGGGCAGGCTTCCTGGGCATCCTGTGAGTTACGGGAATGGCGTGCGCATGCATCAGCGTTTCCTGCTGTCTGAACTTCGCGAGTGGCTGAAGTCAAGAGATGCGGGATCGGGTCGCCCGGGAGGGCTCTGAGCGTGGTTCTAATTGCGAGGTATGGAAAGGCTAAACACAACGATCCACTCATGATCCTTCGCTGTGGTGGGAGCATTTGTCGAATTCTCCACCTTGCGGCGGTACGCGACCATAAGCCACTTCAGTTGCATTGGCTTTCGAGCTATATTGCGACTACCGATGCATTCTGCGCCCTCAGTAAAAGGAGGTTTTCATGAGGAAGGCGCGGAAACAGAATGGCTCACTTTACATGGATGTGAACGGTAGCAAAGCCCCGGTCTGGATGTTCAGTTGGCAACATGTTCTTCCAACGGGGCGGCGCGTCCGAAGAAAGAGGCAAGTTGGGACACTTGACCAGTACAAGACAGAAGCTGCAGCGGAACGGGCAGTGCGAAGTTGGCGGCTGGCCATCAACTCCAATCAGGTAGACGCATTCACTGGAATCACAATGAATGATGTGATCGAACACTTCCGGCAGAAGGAACTGGTGGACAAGGGCGAGAACGGACGCGCCTGGTCGACACGGGACCGATACGAGAGCTATCTCGATCGATGGATCGGGCCGCGGTGGGGCAAACAAGAACTTGCTTTCATCAAAGCGCCGATCGTCGAAGAGTGGCTCAAGGATCTGAATTTTGACCCGGGCTGGCGGCAAAAGAAGAAAGGCGATCCGTCTTCAGAAAAGAAGAGGAAGCAAGAGATGATGTCGTTGGCGCCAGCCACCAAGTCGAGGATTCGCGATCTGATGAGTGTGCTCTACAACCATGCCATCCGGTGGGGTTTTGTGGATCATAATCCGATCTCGGGACCGAACAAGGGCGCTGGGGTTCGGCAGAGCTCCAAGCGGCAGTGCATCCCGGACATTCTCGAAGTCTCGGAGTTGCGGGCCATCGTTGCGGAGTTGCAGTTGCGGGAGCGCGTGTTGGTATTTCTCGACATGGCGAGTGGATTACGCCGTGGCGAGTTGGCCGGAGTCAAGTGGCACGACTTCGACTTTGCGGCTCTTGACATCGATGTACAGCGCTCGGTCGTGAACCAGATCGTTGGCCGGTGCAAGACCGAGGCTTCGCAGAAGCGCATTCCTCTGGACACGTACACGGCACAGGATCTGCTCGCCTGGTATGAAGTGACGCCGTATCGGGATCCGGATAACTTCGTCTTCGCCTCCGACAGCAGCCGGGCGGGAAAGAAGCGCGGGAAACAGCCGTTATGGTTGTCGACCATCATGCGCTACTACATCCAACCGGTGGTCAAACGACTGGGCATCAAGAAGCGGGTCGGGTGGCACACTTTCCGGCGCACCTATACGACTCTTCTTCATGCCAATGGGGAAGATGTAAAGGTGGTGCAGGAATTGCTGCGGCACAGCTCGTCGCGCATCACGATGGACGTCTACGCGCAGGCGCAGACGCCGGCAAAACGGGCGGCCCAGCAGAAGGTAGTGGAGATGGTGCGTGCGGAGGAGGACAAAAAGATGGCTTAACTGCTCCCCAAAATGCTCCGCGGCGCAAGCAGGGGAAATCGTTCAAGTTGTTGATTTAATTTGGCGTCCCCGACGGGATTCGAACCCGTGTTACCGCCGTGAAAGGGCGGTGTCCTAGGCCACTGGACGACGGGGACGCTGACGGGCTCACGAGGCTGCCGGGCGGCAGCGCGATACCCGAGCTGAGGCTAACTCTGAGGCTATCAACCGGTCGGGATCGTGTCAAAACGTCCTGCTCCTCGTTATTTCCTGCTACTGGTTCATCGGCTACGCTTCGAGCGCGTGATTTCATGATTCCTCGATTCATAGACCGGCCCTCCACGGCCGCGTGCAGGCGCTCTGCGGGCAAATGCTATAACCCAATCACATGCGCAAGTTCCGCTACCTTGACACACTGACGATCGTCTTCGTCGTTGTTCTCGTCATTTCGAATCTTCTTGGGCCCAAAATGTGCCAGGTCGGTCCATTTAAGCTCAGCGGGGCCGAGTTGCTTTTCCCCATCACGTATATCTTTGGCGACGTCTTTACCGAGGTGTATGGCTATGCGGCGTCGCGGCGGGCCATTTGGATGGGCTTTCTGGCGATGGGACTCCTCTCGGTCTTCGGCGAAATCGCGGTGGCGCTGCCGCCTGCGCCAGACTGGCATGACCAGCAGGCGTTCGCGACGGTCTTTGGACTGGTGCCACGTTTCGCCATCGCCAGCCTGGTGGCCTACTGGGCCGGTGAATTCACCAACTCCTATACGATGGCCAAACTGAAGCTGCTGACCAAGGGCTCCAAGCTGTGGACACGTACCATTGGCTCGACGCTGACCGGGCAGGCCGTCGATACGACAATCGTGATCCTGATCGCCTTCTATGATGCGCCGTGGGCTGCGAAGGCGAATATCATCCTGTCTTCGTACCTCGCGAAGGTCATCTACGAGGTGTTGGCGACGCCGCTCACCTATGCCGTGGTGTATGGCCTGAAGAAGTCGGAGCAGGTGGACACCTTTGACGAGCACACCTCCTTCAATCCGTTTCGGCTGCGCTCCAATTCGACCGAGTAGAGCGGGAGTGCATACTCGCGATAAAGCATTGTTCCTGATACCGTGAGTCGCGGCGACCAGATCGCCGCTCAACACCTTCAAGGAAATGCTTTAGGCTCACTATATGAATGTCGGAGAAGAGCGCATGCGGGCGATCGTTGTCAAAGGCCCGGGCGATGCAGCTACGATGCGCGTTGCCGAAGTCTCGCGTCCCGTGCCCAGGGCGGGCGAAGTGCTGATCAAAGTGGTAGCCGCCGGAGTGAACCGCGCCGATATCGTGCAGCGCATGGGACACTACCCGCCGCCGGCCGGTATCACCAACATCCTGGGGATGGAAGTGAGCGGACACGTCGCCGCTATAGGCACGAATGTGGCGCGATGGAAGATCGGCGATGCGGTATGTGCATTGCTGGCGGGCGGAGGATATGCGGAATACTGCGTGGCCCCGCAGGGCCAGGTGCTGCCGGTGCCTGAGGGCGTTGCTCTCGAGGATGCCGCGTCATTGCCCGAAGCAGCCTTTACCGTGTGGGCCAACCTGTTCTTCGACACACAAGCACTGCGGACTCGGGAATCGATCCTGATACAAGGCGGATCGAGCGGCATCGGCTCCTTCGCCATCCAGGCTGCGCGCAGCATCGGTGCGCGCGTGGCGATAACCGCGGGCTCAGCGGAGAAATGCGCCTACTGCCGCGAGCTGGGCGCAGAAGCGGCCTGGAACTACAAAGAAGAAAACTGGGTGGCAGCAGCGTGGGCGTGGTCGGAGGGCAAAGGTATCCAGGTGATCCTCGACATGATCGGCGGCGACTACTTTGGAAAGCACATTGAATTGCTGGCACAACGCGGCCGCCTCATCCACATCGCGACCACGAAGGGCGCGGAAGTAAAGCTGGATCTGCGTGAGGTGATGCGCAAGCGACTGATCGTGACTGGCTCGACATTGCGCGCGCGCCGGCCCGAAGAGAAAAGCCTGCTGCGTGAGGGCGTCGAGGCAAAGCTGTGGCCGGCGATTGCGAGCGGTGCGATTCGCCCCACGGTGCATGCCAGATTCCCGCTGGCTGAGGCCGGTGAGGCACACCGGCTGATGGAGTCGAGCGCGCACCTGGGGAAAATCGTGCTGACACTCTAGCGTATCAATCCAGTCCTGCGGCTGCGGCGTGTACACTGCCCTCGCCCCCCAAATATCTCGATCAGGAGGCGGATGATGATCGCCGCTCGCCTTGCCCTGGTTCCACTCTGTCTGTTCGCCGGTGTCGCCTTTCCATCCCACGCGGAGAGTGTGGGGCCAAATTCCCGCACGCCGACGACGCCGAAGAGTGTGACTGCTCCGCAAGGGACGGCGAGTGCTCCGGTAGACATCCCTGATCTGCTGAACACTGTCCGACTCGGCGACGCCGCATGGTCGGCAGTCGAGGAGTACGGCATCATCGACTGGTACCCCATGCTGCAGCACGCCGATCCGCTGCTGCAGGAGTATGAGAAGTCGCTGTTGGGTGATCCGGTGAAAGATCGCGCGAAGTACGAAGCTGCATCGCCGATACAGTTTCTGCGCAAGGAGCGCGCGCCATTGCTCGTCATGCAGGGTGAGAATGACATTCGCGTGCCACGCGAAGAGGCAGCGCAGGTAGTGGATATCCTGAAAAAGGAAGGGCGGACCGTGGATGCGGTTTACTATCCACAGGAGGGCCACGGCTTCATGAAGCGCGAAGACCAGATCGACGAAATCACGCGCATGGTGGGCTGGTTCGACAAGTATCTGAAGGGTGCACAGTAGAGATCGATGAGTACGGGACACAGGGTGGTCATTGCCGGCAATCGTTAAAGGCGCGCCGCGGCGACGGTGGCGCATAGCCTGGCTGCTGGGGCTGGGCGTGCTGGTCAACTACTTTGACCGCGTCAATCTTTCGGTCTCACACGGCGCGTTGTACACGGCTTTCGGCATCTCGGACGTTGCCTTCGGCTATCTTTCCGCTGCATACAACTGGAGCTACGCGTTGTGCCAGCTACCGGTGGGCGTGGTGCTGGATCGCTTTGGCGTGGGTCGCGTGCAGCGCATTGGAATTTTTATTTGGAGCATGGCGTCGTTTGCCGGCGCCCTCACGCCCAATCTGACTGGCCTTTTTGGCGCGCGGCTGCTGCTGGGCATCGGCGAGGCGCCGACCTTTCCTGCGAATGCGAAGGCCATCGGCGTCTGGTTTCCTACAAACGAGCGCAGCTTTGCTACATCGCTAACGGACGCGGCGGCAAAGGCCGCATCCGCGATCGGAGTGCCGCTGTTGGGCATTCTTCTGCTGAGCGTGGGCTGGCGGTGGAGCTTTGCCGCAACGGGCGCGATCAGCCTGCTCTACCTGCTGGTGTTCCGCGCGGTGTATCACGAACCCGAAGAAGACACCGAGTTGACCGAGGCGGAGCGGCGTCTGATTGCGGAGACGGCTGAGAACGAGCCGCCCGCTGCTGAGGGATCCGCATTATCGCTTGGCGCGTTGCTGCGACAGCGTAAAGTCATCGGGCTCTCGCTCGGCTTTGGGGCTTATAACTACGTCTTCTATTTGTTGCTGGCGTGGTTGCCGAGCTATCTCTCAGCCGCGCTGCACATCGACCTGCTGCACTCTTTCCTCTACACCGGCGCGCCGTGGCTCTTCGCAACGGCAACGGATTTGTTTATCGGCGGGCTGCTGGTGGATGCGCTGGTGTCGCGCGGCTGGAATGCACCGTTGGTGCGGAAGGTTGTTCTGGTGGCAGGCACGGCTTGCGGACTCGGCATTCTGGGCGCGGCGCATGCGCACAGTGCGATGCAGGCGCTGGCATGGATCAGCCTGTCGATCGGCGGGCTCTCCGCTGCCGCGCCGGTGGGCTGGTCCATTCCGGCGCTCATTACCCCCCGCGCCAGCGTGGGCAAAGTGGGCGGCATCGTGAACTTCGTATGCCAAGCCTCAGGAATTACCGCGCAGATCGTTACCGGCTACATTGTGAGAGCAACCCACTCCTACGCGCTTGCCTTTGGCATCTCAGCAATCTACCTGCTGATCGGGATCGCCGGGTATCTGGTGCTATTGGGACGAATCGAGCCGATGGAAGCGGCTCACTTACCCGCTGCGTAATGTTCGTCCACGCCGGTCCTGCTGTTGTGCACGGCAAAACTGCCATCGCGGCTGGCGGTGAGTTCGATGCCATGGCCCGCATCCGGACCGTCAACATTGGCAATGTACTCAGACTGAGTGTTGTGAGCCTCGCCGCCTTCGTCCGAGTAATGTAACTGCCACAGTGCCTCGATGCCGGGAGCCTTGCGGACGGTATCAATCACCGGGATCGAACCGCCCTTCTTCGCGCCGTTATCCATGATGGCAACGCGCGGATGAATGGCGTCGACCAGCGCGGGGCTTGAGCTCTGATACCAGCCGTGGTGGGAAACAACCAGCACATCCACCTTGCCAAGCCGGTTGTTCGGGCACATCAGATCGCGCTCCTTGTCCCAGGTCAGATCGCCGAGATCGAGAATCTTAAGCTCGCCAAAGCGGATGAGAACGCCAAGTGAACGCGCATTTTCAGTCTGGTCGGACGGGCGGACTTCGCTTTGCTTGCAGTAGTCATTCGGTTGTCCGGCGCCGGGAAGCGGTGTCTGGATCACCTTGCCGTCGGAGCTGATGACCGTCACGTCCAGACCTTCAATGGGCAAGCGATCGCCAGGCTTTGCCACGATCTCTTTCGCCTTTGTATCAGCTACGACCTTTTGGAAAGCCGCATAGCCGCGCTCGGTACCCTTGTCGAGTTCGCGATTCGGGCCATGCACGATGAACGTGTCAACCGGGATGCGCTGCACCAGTTGCGGCACGCCGCCCACGTGATCGTCGTGATAGTGGGTGATAAGCACATAGTCGATGCGACTAAGGCCCGCGCTTTTCGCGGCCGCAACGATGCGATCGGCATCGCGGAAGTTGTTATCCGGCCAGCCAGTGTCGATAAGCAGCGACTTCCCTGCCGGGGTGACGAAGAGGGTGGACTGGCCGCCTTCGACATCGATGAAATAAACGCGGAGCTTGCCCGCGGCCGGTGCCTGTGCGTGCAGCGTGAGTGCAAATGCAAAGATGGCAAAGAATCCGAAGAGCACGCGGGAACGAAGCATCATGAACGGCCGCCTTTGCTGGGTTGCGAAACGGTAGCGCGCATTGCGCCGGTGGAGATGCCGCCATCCACCAGCAGTGTCTGGCCGGTGATGTAGCGGCTGGATTCGGAGGCGAGAAAGACGATAGCGCCATCGAGATCGTGGACGTCGCCAGGTCGCTTCACTGGGATGCGATCGACGAGATAGTCCACCCACTCCTGGCTGTCGTAAAGAACCTGATTCTGCGCGGTGCGAAACCATCCTGGCGCGAGGCAGTTGACGGTGATGCCGTGCGGCCCCCAGTCATCGGCCAGGCTCATGGTGAGCTGGCGCACGCCACCGCGGCTGGCTCCATACGGCGCGAGCCCAGCATAGCCAAAGACGCTGGTGACGGAGCCGATGTTGATGATGCGCCCATAACGATGCTGGACCATGCCGCGCGCGATGGCCTGCGCGACAAAGAAGGTGCCGCGCAGATTAGTGTCGAGCACCAGGTTCCAATCGTCCCAGGTGACATCGAGCGCGGGCTTGCGTACGTTGCAACCAGCGTTGTTTACCAGAATGTGGATCTGCGGGAAGGCGGCCTGCACCTGCTGAGCCATCTCGAGGATGCTGGCTTGTGTGCGCACATCGAGCGCATATGGATGCGCGTGGCGGCCGAGCGATTCGATTTCGGCAACAAATGGCGCAAGGTCGTCTGCTTTGCGGCTGGTCAGTATGAGATCCGCGCCGGCCCTGGCCAATGCACGAGCGAAGTGCTGGCCGAGACCACGGCTGGCTCCGGTGACGAGCGCAATCTGACCGGAGAGATCAAACAGCCCGGCATCTTCGCTCATGCAGGCGCAACCTCCTGCTGACCGCTCGTCCGCGGATCGAGCACCACCTTCATCAGATTCGGCTCCCGCGCGTAGAGGCGCGCAAACCACGATGGGCCTTCCTCGAGCGGCGCGACCGCGGTGATGAGTGGCGCAACGGTGACCTTTCCGTTCGCGATCCAATCCATGGCTTGCGGATATTCGCCGGCCGACGCGCAGGAACCCTGCAGACGGATCTGGCGAGTAACAACCTTCTGCAGCGGAATCGTGACCTCCGGTGAGATGTTGCCGACCAGCGCAACGGTGCCCCCTTTGCGCGTGCAGTCGATCGCCGCGGCGACCGTCTCGGGGCGGCCGACGGCTTCAAAGACAAGATCGACGCCACGTCCGCCGGTGAGTTCTTCGATGCGCGATGTCAACGATTCCTGGGAACTTTCGATCACGGCGTCCGCGCTCAGCGAGCGGGCCAGTTCGAGACGCGTCGCATCGACATCCGCGACGAGGATCCGCGAACAGCCGGCCGCCCGGGCTGCCTGCAGGATGAGCAGACCGATCATGCCGGCGCCGATGACAAGTGCGCTCTCGCCGCCTGCGACCTCGGCGACACGCACCGCATGGATGGCGACAGAGACCGCTTCCAGCATCGCTGCATCGGAGAAGGATAGTTTGTCCGGCAGACGATAGAGGATTCGTTCAGGAACGGTTACGTACTCAGCAAAGGCACCCGCTCGGCGATAATCCCCGCACGAAACACCGACGACCTGGCGATAGTTGCAAAGATTCACCTCGCCGCGTCGGCAGAACTCGCACTCGCCGCAGTAAACGGTGGAGTCGAAAGTGACGCGGTCTCCGACCCGGTAGTTGGTGGCTCCGTCTCCCACAGCTGCTACGACACCGGCCGCCTCATGGCCCATTACGATGGGCGGAATGCGGCGTCCGGACGCGCCATCGTAGCCGTGGACGTCGCTGCCGCAGATGCCGCAGGCGGCCACGCGAATGAGCACTTCGCCGGCACCTGGAGCCGGAGTTGGCAGGTCGGCGAGTGCCAGATGTTTGTATTCGGAGAGCAGCAGAGCCTTCATGCCTGGCGGGAACCCTCAAGACGTTCAGGGTACAGCAGAAAGCCCTCGGCGATGGCCGAGGGCTCGATGACAGATTGGCCCAAGTCTTAAGCGCTGAAGGACGAGCCGCAGCCGCAAGTGCTCTTGACGCTCGGATTGTCGAACTTGAAGCCGGCTGCTTCGAGAGTTTCTACGTAATCCACCACGCAGCCATTCAGGTACATCAACGAGGTGGCGTCGACGAAAACCTTCAAATCATCGAACTTGAAGACTTTATCCATCATGCCTGCTTGGTTTTCGAAGGACATCGAGTATTGAAAACCGGAGCACCCACCACCCACCACACCGATGCGTAGACCGGCAGGCAGGGGATCCTGCGTCGCCATGATCTCCCGTACCTTGGCGATGGCCCCATCGGTCAAATTAAGGGGCAACTGCTTGGGCGGGTTAGACTGCTCGGTCAAAGGCTGCGCGATGGTTGCCATTTCTCTTATTCTCCTGGAGCTGGTGTCCCTTCTATCTTAGGACGACGGCGAATTTCGGACAAGTTTTATCCGATATTACTGCCCTGCTCATAGAGATGCTGGTCGGCCCCGATTCGTCGCAGATTGCCCCAGGAAATCGAAGGTCTCCGTTACCTTATGGTAATCCCTATTTGGCTGTGACCTTATCGGCGATGCGGTCAAATTGCTCCCGGGTCAGCAGTCCGCGCTGTACTAGGGCGTGCGGACTGCGATAGGGACGGCCCTTTACGATGTCGTGGGCTTTGCTGATGCTGATTCCGGGCAACAGCGCGATGGTTACCGTGGATGCACTGTTGATATCCACCAGGTCGTCGGATGCACCATTTTTGTTGCCCTTGACGCCATCCTTAACGCCCTGCGCCACGGCATTGACCCCATTTACAGCATTCCCTGCAGCCACTTTTGCGTCAGCGGCAAGCTGTTTTGCGCTTTTCTGCACGTCCCGAGTCGCATCGGCGGACTTCTGGCGGAGCTGCTGATCATTCTCACTGGTAGAGCGGTAACAGCCGGGCATTCCCACGACCGACACTCCGAAGGCGCAGATTGCCACAATAGCCAACGGTCGGAGCGACATGAACGCGATCTTCATCTGGCAATCTCCATATGTACAACGCTTTTATACGGGAAAGGTGCGAACCCATAGCGTGGGATGAGCGCGAACGCCGCCGGGCTGGCCCGTTTATACGCAGATTGCTGGACGCAAACTCCAAGCCTGGCAATTGTCGAGGATAACAGTTCAGTAAATGGTGTCCCGCAGGCGACAAAAGGTGAACGAAAATCGCGGCCGAAAGCCTCGCTGGCGCGGGGTATTTATGACGAGGAATCACGGCGGAAATAAACCCTGAAATATGTTGTCAACGGTACCCGGAAGGGACTATTTTCACCCCAGAACGGCCCCTCTATCCCCCAGTGACCGGCTGTACAGGCAATCTTGCCGCATCCGGTAACCGGCACTGGAGCCGCTCATGGTTGAACCGGAGGTGCTTTATGCACTATCTGACCATCGTTTTCATCGTGTGGGCAATCGCGGCTACCGTCCTGCTTGCCCTGCTTGCCTACCGTTCCACCCTGACTCGCTATGAAGAGGATTGCCTCTTTCTGGGAGACTGCAACGAACACCAGCACAAGGAACAGGAGAGCATTCTCGCCCGCGTGCGCAAGGTGCAGCCGGCGGTGCGTGTGATGACCGTCGCCACCTGCCTTATGTCCGCGGCGTTGGTGGGCACATTTATCTTTCAACTGGTCCAGCAGTTGAAGACGCCTGCCTGAGCGCTTCTGTCTAACTTGTTGGCTTGAGGCCTTCCGAGGGAAGGCCTCGCCGCATTTGGCCTCCATGCCCGGAAGACCTCATCGAAATGACAGCGCGGCGGGGAATTGCTGTCTTAGTGTGGAGCTTCCTCATCGCTATCATTCGATTGCGCGCCACGGTTGATGGTGGCCACGGTGCGGATGGTTCCTTTGGCGTTCACGTCCACCTGCACTAGCTTGCTCAGGTGGAAGAAGGTTCCATGCGGGTTTTTCATCCCCCACTCCACATAGGGAACGCTGAAGCGTGTCGTCGCCCTCAGCACATTGCCGACCCTCACTAGGTGCACCTTCATCTGCATGGGATGGTCGGCGCCGTGGATGGTGAGCATACCCTCGGCGATAACGTCAGAAGAACCGTCTGACTTCGGCATTAGCCCGCGCAGATGTTCCGCGTGAAAGAGGATAGATGGATAGCGGCCGGTCTCCAGGACTTCGTCCCGCAACTCCTTGTCGCGCGCTTCGCTGCCGGTGCGGCCGGTCGTCGCATCCACCAGCAATTCCCCCTGTGCAAGCGTCGAATCAGAGTCGATCGCGAGCGCGCCGCCTTTGAACTGGAAGGTGCCGCGCACATCGCGAAGCAGGCTGACTACCTTGAAGCGGATCTGCGTCGACTGGGGGTCGAAATGGATCTCGATGTTTCGGGCGGGAATCGCGGCGGACGGCTTTGCCTGGGGAGGGCCCGGTTGGGCGCCTGCCAGGGAGGCACTCAGCAGAGCGATGGAGAAGAATAGAGGAAATGGAAAGCGTGCATGCGGCATCATGCGGACATGTCCTTTCTGGTAGCCGGAGTGAAGGACTGATGGGAACGAAGATGCGCTGCGCGGGGTGGGGGTTGGAGGCGTTTTACTCGGCCATGGCAAGCTGATGGCGGACATCTGCGCCGCGCACCCAGAATATGACGTCCGTGGCGATATTGGTCGCGTGGTCGGCGATGCGCTCCAGGTTGCGCGCGGTAATGATCGCATTCAGCGCCTGGAGACTGGCATCCGGCGACTGCTGCATGACCCGGATCAGATCGAGATGCGCCGTGCGATTCATGTGGTCGATATCGTCATCCATCTCGCGGACAGACTCGGCCAGTGGCGCATCCGCTTCAATGAGTGACTGCACAGCACGGCGAATCATATCCGACGCGTGAGCGCCCATGGCGGCGATATCGACGGGCAGCGTCTCAGCAGGAACCCGGAGCATGTCTTCCGCGCGGCGCGCGATGCTCATGGACTGATCGCCGATGCGCTCCAGATCCGCATTGATCTTGATGACGGAGAGGATGAAACGCAGATCGATGGCCATGGGCTGCTCCTTGGCGAGCAGTTCGTAGGCCATCTCGTCTACATCTCGCTGAGCCAGGTTGATGGCCGCCTCATTCTCGCGAACGAAGGTGACCAGGCGCTCATCCCGCTCCAGGTACGCGTCCACGGCGTACTCCACGGCCTGCTGCGAGAGCGCGGCCATAGCAAGCAGCTTGTCCTTCAACTGCTCGAGTTGCTGGTGGAAATGAATGCGGGGCACGCAGAGTTACTCCTTAGAGCGACAGGAAAATGCTCCTTATCGCATTGTGCATGAACGCGCCACTGAATCGCATGAATTTTTGTGCATCTTTTGGGGCACACACCGGGCTCAAGCATTTGACCAATTGCTTGCTTACAAGATCCGATCAGCCCAGCCGGGAGCGCGCCTCTCTGGTGGCTTCGTAAATCTCCTCGAAGGACTCCACGGCATAGACCACTTTCTGCATCTCGTGGATGTTGAAGTCGCGGTCCAGCACCTCGTCCAGGTTGAAGTCGCGAATCTCCGGGCCACCGGAGAGCACATAGGTCGACTCGCCGTGCGAGGAGATCAGCCCCGATCCGTAGAGCTTGATTTTGCCATTCTGGCGGATGACTCCAAACTCCACCGTGAACCAGAAGAGCCGCGCCATGCGGTCCAGATCCTCCTGGCGGGTGAGGCCGGCGCAGACCTGCCCGTAGCTCTGCAGGAAGTCGGCGAATATCGGATGCGCATGCATCGGCACGTGTCCGAAGACGTCGTGAAAGATGTCCGGCTCCGGTGTGTACTCGAGCGACTCGCGCGTGCGCAGTGTGGTGGTGGTAGGAAAGCGGCGCGCGGCAATCATTTCAAAGAATGCCGGCCCGGGCAGATAGCCGGAGACAGCGGTGGCGTTCCAGCCGGTGCGCGGCGCCAGCAGCGTGTTGACCATGGCCAGGTCCGGAATCACATCCTGCCGCAGACCGATGTTGTGAAAGCCGTCGAGGTATTCCTGACAGGCATGCTCTTCGAGCTGCGGCATGCGGCGGCCTACCAGCTCCGCCCACACGGCATGCTGGTCCGCGGTATACCGGCTCCAGTCCTGCTGGATGAGGTAAGACGCGGCGAGCGGAAGGCTGGGAGCAGAAGCGGTTGCGGCCATGAATGAAATACCTCTCTCAACTAAGAATCGAACGTCTGACAAGGTGTTGCGTGGGCAGAACCCTGGCTCAGGTAAACCTATGAGGATGTCAGGGCTGCATTGCGGTTGTCAATGAACAGAGGTCACATCTGGCAAGACCTCCACGAGGCGGTATATCGTGAAGGGTTGCGGCTGTCAGTCATGGGCGATCTCAGGGCACCGCGCAGTTGGAGGGCAAATATGGCGACCATGGTGCATCCCGAGGCTCAGGCGAAGAAGGACTTTCTGCCGCTGAACGGCACGGATTATGTCGAGTTTTATGTAGGCAATGCGCGGCAGTCCGCCTACTACTACCGGCTCGCCTTCGGCCACAAGCTGGTTGCCTATGCGGGTCCGGAGACGGGCCAGCGCGACCGGGCCTCCTACGTTTTGCAGCAGGGCAAGGTGCGGCTGGTGCTAACGACCCCGCTGCATCCGGAGGGCGAGATCGCAGCCCATATCCAGAAGCATGGTGACGGCGTGAAGGACATCGCTCTGTGGGTAGACGATGCCCGCAGCGCCTGGCGCGAGACGACCCAGCGCGGCGCGAAGAGCGTCCGCGAGCCCTTTGAGCAGAAAGACGAGCACGGCACGGTGGTGAAAGGGCTCGCGGACGCTTACGGCGAGACAATCCACACCTTCGTTGAACGCAAAAACTACAAGGGGCCGTTTCTTCCCGGCTTTCGCGCGACTCCGGAAGACGCGCTGGCGCGCCCGGTGGGCCTGCTGCACATCGACCACATGGTTGGCAATGTGGGCTGGAACGAGATGAACACGTTCGTCGATTTCTACCGTGACGTGATGGGCTTCGGGCTGTACCAGCACTTCGATGACGCGGACATCTCAACGGAATATTCCGCACTGATGTCGAAGGTGATGGCGAACGGCAATGGATATGTGAAATTTCCGATCAACGAGCCGGCGGAGGGACGCAGGAAGTCGCAGATCGAGGAGTACCTGGACTTTTATGGTGGCCCGGGCGTGCAACATCTGGCGCTGGCAACCAACGACATCCTGCAGACAGTGGCGCAGTTGCAGCGGCAGGGCGTGGAATTCCTGAAGGTGCCGCACAGCTACTACAGCAGCCTGCAGGAGCGCGTCGGCAAGATCGACGAGCCCGTGGACGAACTGGAGAAGCTTGGCGTTCTTGTCGATCGCGACAACGAAGGCTACATGCTGCAGATCTTCACCAAACCGGTCGAGGACAGGCCAACGCTGTTCTACGAGATCATCCAGCGCAAGGGCAGCCGCTCCTTCGGCAAGGGAAATTTCAAGGCGCTGTTTGAGGCGATCGAGCGCGAACAGGCCGAGCGCGGAAATCTGTAGAAGACAGCGGCGGACAAATGCACGACGACAACGGTCTCTCATGTCATGTGCATTTGTCTGATTCTGCCTGCGATTGTTTAATCCAAGCATGCTCAGCTTTGATCCTGCTCGCGAATCGGTCCAGAACATCTACAAGCTGATGATCGGATCGATCGTGCCGCGCCCGATCGCCTTTGTTTCGTCCCTGGATCCACGCGGCATCCGCAACCTGGCTCCATTCAGCTTCTTCACCGGCGTGAGCGCCGACCCGCCAGTAATTCTCTTCTGTGCAGCGGTGAGGGCCCAAGACCCTGGCCGCGGACTTGCAGCTCACAAAGACACGCTGCTCAACGTCATCGCCACTCGTGAATTCGTCGTGAATGTAGTGACCGAGGGGATTGCGGAGAGGATGAATCTCACCTCCGCACAGGTGCCGCCCGACGTGGACGAGTTCGAGCTGGCCGGTCTGACGCCTGAGCCGAGCGAAGTGGTGAAGCCGCCGCGCGTGGCGGAAAGCCCGGTGCAGATGGAATGCCGATTGCGCCAGACCATCGAGGTCAGTGACCGTCCCTCCGGCGGCACGATCGTACTGGGTGAGGTGGTGCGCTTTCACGTGAACGAGGCGCTGATGGAGAAGTTCCGCATCGATCCGGAGAAGCTTGCGGCTATCGGGCGCATGGGCGGCGCGACCTACGTGCGCACACGGGATCGCTTCGACCTGAAACGACCGGAGTAGCGTGTCGGCATACTCAGGCTATGACTTGTCGAGTTCGGCGACGGCACCTGCACTGCGTCCACCGGGTCCACGCTTTTAAGGGAGCACGCACTCCCGCATACGGGTCTTCGGACTGCGGAGGCGTGCTGCGTCGGCCGGATAAGAGGTCTCGCAGGCGTTGCAGAATTCGCTTCATGAGCAAAATGCTACTCCTCCGATCATGCGTGGCAACGTACGGCATTCGCGATTGTCAAGACGGAATGGTAGGCTGACGCGTGCGTCTGCCCGGTTGTAGCTTTTCGAGATTCTGCCCGGATGTCAGAATGCGAGATGGAATGAGATTGGTGCTTGCAGCGATGGCTACGGCGGAGGGATGTCTCGAGTGATGCGGCTGCTCGAATACCTGGTGGAGATGTTCATACAGGGTTTCGGCATTACACGGCCAACCGACGCACAGCGGAAACGTGTGACGCTGCTGCTGGGAGGCGTGCTGCTGACCGCTGGCCTGCTGGCAATCGCTGTTGGCGTGGGTATGGTCTTCTATCTGCATAGCAGCCACTAGGGTTCCCACTCCCACCGCATTGTCTATAGAGGCTCCCCGGCTCGTTTCGATTGACGGAATATATTTGCGGTGTAGGATTCCCGCGGGGAGGCTGCGATGCGGAGGCGAGCGTTCGTTGTAGCGGTATCTGGCCTCATCGCCATGATAGCGATAGCCCCGCGGCCTGGGCTGGCTCAGCATTCGATCTCGTGCTCCTCCGACGACGGAAAGCGCCACTACTGCGCAGTGGATACGCGAGGCGGCGTATCGATGACGCGGCAGCGAAGCGATGCCACCTGCGAAGAGGGCTTCAGTTGGGGTTATGACCGCCAGGGTATCTGGGTCGACCACGCCTGCCGCGCGGACTTCGTGGTCAACTCCGGATACGGCGGCGAACCCTCCGAGTTCAGTGGAAGCCGATTGACAATCACGTGTTCCTCCGATGATGGCAGACGCCATTACTGCCCGGCGGATATTCGCCATGGCGTGCGAATCTTCAATCAGCGAAGCAAAGCGCGTTGCACGGAAGGCTCCAGTTGGGGCTATGACCACAGCGGCGTCTGGGTAGACCACGGCTGCCGCGCGGACTTTCGGCTTCGCTAACATGCTGCCGGGCGTGTGTATCTTGCAGACAATCTCGTCTATCTAGTTCAGAGAGCGTACTATGTCGCGCGGGAGGGGTACATGTTTCCATTCCGATTTGCACTGCTTGCACTCTTCGGGCTTGTTCTTGCAGGAACAGCTCAATCCGCAATGGCACAGCAGACCATCACCTGTTCGTCCGACGATGGGGGACGCCACACTTGTCCTGTCGATGCGCGGGGCGGCGTGCAGATGACCAATCAGCGCAGCGGAGCAGCCTGCCAGCAGGGTTACAGCTGGGGCTACAACCGCGAGGGCATCTGGGTAGACCACGGTTGCCGCGCCGACTTCATAGTGAATAGTTCGAATAACCGAGGCAATGGTGGCCAGACCATTAGCTGTTCCTCCGACGATGGCGGACGCCACACCTGCCCCGTGGATGCAAGGGGCGGCGTGCAGATGACGAATCAGCGCAGCGGAGCAGCCTGTCAGCAGGGTTATAGCTGGGGCTACGATCAGCGAGGCATCTGGGTGGACCACGGCTGCCGCGCCGACTTCATGGTGAATAGTTGGAACAACAGAGGAAACTGGAACGATCGAGGGAACCAGGGTGGCCAGACCATTTCCTGCTCCTCCGACGATGGTGGACGCCACACCTGCCCAGTGGATGCGCGAGGCGGCGTACAGATGACCAATCAGCGCAGCGGAGCAGCCTGCCAGCAGGGTTATAGCTGGGGCTACGATCAGCGAGGCATCTGGGTAGATCACGGTTGCCGTGCGGACTTCATCGTGAACAGCTTCAATGAATTTAACAATCGTGGAGGCTATGGCAGCGGAGGCCAGATCAGCTGCTCTTCCGACGACGGTGGACGCCATACCTGCCCTGTCGATACGCACGGCGGTGTGCAGATGACCAGGCAGCGAAGCGATGCGCGGTGCCAGCAGGGCTACAGTTGGGGCTACGATCGCCGTGGCATATGGGTGGACCATGGCTGCCGCGCCGATTTCACTGTAGGCCGATAAAGGCACGATTTCCGAGGGTGAGCGGGATGCGATCGAGCGCGACGGCCCGCATTCAGCTCACCCGAAGGCCTTATTCGAAGGCGTCATCCGAAGGCAAGGGTGGCTGCTCCGCCGGCAATCAATAAACCGCCGATAATCTTGTGCGCCGTGAGACCTTCGCCGAGAAAGATCCACGCGAGCAGGATCACCAGCACCACGCTGAGCTTGTCGATGGGCGCCACAGCAGACGCGGGACCAAGCTGCAGCGCGCGGAAGTAGCAGAGCCACGACAAACCTGTCGCGATGCCAGAGAGCGCCAGAAAGAGCCAGGAACGGCCCCCGATCGCGCCAATCGCGTTGTGCCTGCCCAGAGCAATGGCGATGACCCAGGTGAAGACCAGCACCACGGTGGTGCGGATGGCGGTCGCCAGGTTGGAGTCGATGCCCGCGACACCGATCTTTGCCAGAATCGCGGTTGCCGCTGCGAATGTTGCGGAAAGTAGCGCCCAGATAAGCCAGGTCATGGAGTCAGCATAGAGCGGATCAATCCACGCTTATATGCATAGCTCGGTTTTCCTGCCGACCTGCCGCAATGACTCGGTTGCTGGTCCACAGGGGCGATTCAACCCACGAGCTGGGTCAGCTTGTCTTCGAGCGATGCCATGCGCGCGCGGAGCTGTGCGACTTCAGCCTCAAGTGTTGCGATCCGTTCCGCGACGTTGTCGTCGATTGTCTCTGCTCCATGCGCTGTGGTGCGTGAGAATGCGGGCGTAGGTCCAGAAGCGCTCTCTGCCACTGCTGACAACAGATGTACGTAGCGCACCTCGCGCGCACCAGGCTCTCGGGCCATTGCGCGTGCCAGCGGCGGCTCGCGCGGCGCCAGCTGTTGCAATGTGCTTTCGACTTCCTCCATGGCGGCAAAGCTGTGCAGACGCTCGGTACGGCTGCGCAACTCGCCGGGCGTCTGGGCTCCACGCAACAGCAGAACGCATAGAACGGCAAGCTCGCCGCGGCGCAGATTGAAGACCTCGCCGATGTGGTGAGCATATTTCACAACCCGGCTCTCCGTACCCCGTACTGGTGCGGCCAGACCGGCATCCTCCAGCTCATGCAGCGCCATGCGAACCTCGTCTTCGCTCAGCTCCATGACGGGATGACGGCTGGTGCGCTGGTTGCAGGCATTGGTCAACGCCAGCAGCGAGAGCGGGTAGTACTCGGGCGTGGTGGTCTCCTTCTCCAGCAGCGAACCCAGCACGCGGGCGGCAGGCGCGGAGAGATGCAGTTGCGAATCCGGCATGAACATTGCTCCTGCTTTCACCTTAGACCGTTTTCACAAATACTGTGTTCTCATCCACATCTAAGTGGAGCAGCTTTTCTTAACGGAAAAGCTGCGTCAGGAACTATCACGAGCCCATAGCTTTTGTGAAACGGTCTATCGCGATACCTATAAACAATGAGGCGAGAAGTCTCGTACTCTAAAGGCAATGCCGAGCTCGACATTGTCGGACGTCGCACGCGCGAAGACCGCGCAGCGCGCCGTGGGCACATATTTTCTGGCGAATGGGGTGGTGATGGGCGCGTGGGTGCCGCACTTGCCCGACCGCGCGCGCGATCTGCATCTCGATGCTGGCGCCCTCGGCTGGGCACTGCTAGCCAGCGGACTTGGCGCAGTGCTGGCGATGCCGCTCGCCGGCCGGATGACCGCCCAGCGCGGCAGCCGCGATGTGTGCCGCGTGGCAGGCATCGCTTTCCCCGTGATGCTGAGCGCGGTCGTGCTGGCGCCGACTGCGCTGCTTATGGCGCTGGCGCTGTTGTGCTTCGGCATCGCTGGCGCAAGCATGGATGTGGCCATGAACTCGCAGGGCATCGCCGTGGAGGAACAACTCGGGGCACGCACCATCTCGCGGCTGCATGGCATGTGGAGCATCGGAGGTTTCGCCGGCGCCGCCATTACCAGCTTCCTACTGTCACGCCACCTGCCCGCGCAGGCTATCGTGCTCAGCTTCTCGGCTTTCGTAATTTTGCTAGTCGTGGTGGCAACGCCGCTTCTTTTCACGCGCGCCGAAGAGGGCCTGCATGAGCAGCCGCACGCACTGCGACCTCATGGCCGTTTGCTGCTGCTGGGTCTGGTAGCCTTCGTTTCCATGGTCTGCGAAGGCTCGATCGCCGATTGGAGCGGCCTCTATCTGCGAGTAGTTCGCGATGCTGGCCATGGAGTTTCCGGGTACGGATACGCCGCCTTTGCCGCCCTGATGGTGACGGGCCGTCTCACGGGGGATTCCGTGGTCGCCCGCTTGGGTGAAGAGCGGGTACTACTCGCAGGAGGTCTGCTGGCCGCGGTGGGATTGGCGGTCGTGATTGGCACGGGCTGGCTGCACTTGACGAGCGAACTCTGGTGGCTGCTCGGCTTTGCGCTGGTAGGTGCTGGTCTGGCGAACGCCTCCCCGGTGATTTACCGCACCGCCGGTCGCGTCCGCGACGTGCCGGCCGGCGCGGGCATCGCGACCACAGTTGGCATCGGTTATGCAGGGCTACTGGCCGGTCCGCCGGGACTCGGCTTCGTGGGAAAGCATGCCGGACTCACGTCCATCATGACCTGCGTCATGGCGCTATGTTGTGTGATGGCCTTCGGCGCACGCCTGGTTCGCGGACTGGCTACGCCGACGGCACACTGAGACTCGGTTATTGCGCGGCCGGCGCCATCCACTGGTTCTGCCGCATCCAGCTCTCCAGCAGCATTGTCCAGAGGTGGAGAGCCGGCAATTGTTCTGCAAGGTCGACTCCATGATGGCCATGCTCAAACATATGAAACTCCACCGGCACGCCGGCACTCTGGCAGGCAGCCACGTAGAGCATGCTGTTCTTCGACGGAACGACGTCGTCATCGTTGGTGGCGAAGACGAAGGCGGGCGGACTCATGGGCGTCACATGACCTTCCGCCGAGAGCAGCGCTACCAGTGCCGGATCGGGCAGCGGGCCAAGCAGATTCTCCCGCGAGTTGGCGTGGCCGGTCTCCGGCTTCATGCTGATCACCGGATAAGCGAGGATGACGAAGTCGGGGCGATCACTTATGTGCTCGATAGGATCTTGACTGGCCGGCACTCCGCTGTCGAAGAGCGTTGCGAGAATGCTGGTGACGTGGCCGCCCGCGGAGAATCCCCATGCGCCCAGATGGTCCGGGGCAAAGCCGAAGTCGGCAGCCCGGCTGCGTAAAAGCCGCATGGCGCGCTCGGCATCCGCGATCGGCGCTGGATAACGATAGGGCGCAACGCGGTAGTGCAGGACAAAAGCGGCGACGCCGCGCTGCGCCAGCCATTGCGCAGGTGCGGCGCCTTCACGGTCCACCACCACTTCGTGATAACTGCCACCGGGAATCACTAGGACGGCGCTGTGCGTTGGATTGGCAGACGGTAGATAGACATCGATCGTCGGACGATCCGCGGCGGCGCGGCCTTGTGCTCCGGGCACTGTTCCCGGATACACGTTGAGAGTTTTGCTGGATGCGGTTTGCGCATTCAGGAGCGCGGGGGTGAATGCTAGCAGGAGCGTAAGAGCAAAGAGCCGCATAGCGGCAAGTGTAACCGGGCCAGATGCAGGCGTTCCTTGTGACCGGTCAGGTTGTGATCTCTGCGCCGCGCGATTCACGCGCAAACGACATCACGATCGTGATGAACAATGCCACAGCAATGATGGTGACAGCCAGCACGGGTCCGTAACTGCCGGTGCGCTCCGCCACGCGGGCCTGGATATTTGTGAGCCTGGAAGCGATGAGATTTCCGAGCTGATAGACCACACCTGGGAAAGTGGCGCGCACCGGACCGGGCGAGATCTCACTGAGATATACGGGAACGACACCCCATGCGCCCTGCACCATGAACTGCACGAGAAAAGCGCCTGTTGCGAGCGCCAAACGGCCATGGGCTAGGGTGGCCAGCGGCGCCAGCGGGATGGCGAGCAGAGCCGCGGTGATGATGGCGCGTTTCCTGCCCCAGCGCTCGGAAAGCGTGCCGAAAACCACTCCGCCGGCAATAGCCCCCAACGCAAGAATGATGCCGATGACGCCTACGGTGTGCGGATCGAAATGATGATCGCTCTGCAGGAAGAGCGGGTGCAGGTCCTGGCTGCCATGGCTGAAGGCATTGAATCCGGACATGAGCAGAACAAGAAACAGAAAGAGTGGCAAATACGCGCGAATGCCCTGCCACATTCCGGACAGGGACATCCTGGCGCCGCGTGCCGCGCTGCCCTGCTGCCAGGCCGGCGACTCTTCTACGCGGAGGCCGATGTAGACAGCGACGAGCGCCGGCATCGCACCCACAATGAACATGCCGCGCCATCCGATGGATTCGAAGAGCAGGCCGAAGGCCGCGGCAGCGACCAAATAACCGACCGCGTAGCCCTCCTGCAGAATGCCGGAGAAAAAGCCGCGATTCTCCTTGGGCAGAGTCTCAAACGCCAGAGCAGCACCGACACCCCACTCGCCCCCCATCGCAATGCCGAAGAGCGCACGCAGGATCAGCAGCACGTGGAGCGACGGCGTGAAAGCGCAGGCCAGTTCCAACACCGAATAGCAGACAATATTGACGATCAGGGTTGGCCGCCGTCCGATGCGATCCGCCATCCAGCCGAAGAGCAGAGCGCCCAATGGCCGGAAAGCGAGCGTGAGGAAGAGCGCCTCGGTTACAGCGCTCTTCGCAACCCTGAAATCCGCTGCAATGGCGGATACGCAAAAGACAAGAATGAAATAGTCGAAGGCGTCCATGGACCAGCCAAGGAAACAGGCGGCGAAGGCATGGCGCTGCTTCGCAGTGAGGGTCCGGAATGGGGCCAGGGGACTTGGCAACAAGGGCCAGCATAGCAGCAGGTGCGCCGGCAGAGATGGACCAGCGATGGACGCGCCGCGGTCCCCTTAGAGACGGCTCACAGGTGCGAGTTGGGAGAAACAGAAATGACGAAGGGAGGCCGTTTGGCCTCCCTTCTCAAAACTGCAAATCTTGTCTGGACTACTTTTCTACCGGAGCAGCCTGGTGTGCCGGCAGCGGGGTCAGCACTGCGTCGCCGCCTTCGGCATTGACGGCACCATCTGAAAACTTTTTGTGCAGCTGATGGTGCAGGCAGTAGAGCGCCAGTTCGAGCCGGTCCGATACGCCGAGCTTGTCGTAGATCTTCCGCAGGTAGTTTTTGATGACCTGCTCGGTCGTACCTAACTGATAGGCAATTTCTTTATTGCGCTTGCCCTGCGTAATGCAAGTAATGATGGCCATCTCCTTGGGAGAAAGCCGAGGCTGGCTCTTCGGACTGGTGAGCGCGGTCGCCTGCGAGCGGTAAGCCTCGATCACCCAGTTCACAGACTGATTGTCGATCCAGGTTTCACCCTGGGCGATCTTGCGGACACACTTGACCAGCAGGTCCGGCGAAATGGACCGCGGAATGATGCCGCGTACCCCGCGACGGTACAGCTCGACCGTGTTCTGTTCGTCCGTGGAGACAGCCTGAATGATGATCTTGACTTGTGGGTTGCGCCGCACGATGGCAGGAATCGCATCCGTGGTGCCGGTGATCAGGCCGCCTTCGAGGATTACCAGGTCGGTTGGGAACCTCTGGATAGCTGCTTCCAGGTTCTGGAGGTTGTCAACTTGTGCAACTACCCGGATGTCATCTTCGAGCGCAAAGATCTTACGCATGCCGACACGGTAGATGGCCTGCGAATCCGCAAGAATGATGCGGACGATATTGGATTCTGTCGATGCGATAGGCTCGACAGGATCGCCGGGAATGGTCTCGTCAAGCATGTCAGGCCTGGCTGCGCTCATAAGCAATTCTACTGACTGAAGTAATATTCGTCGATAACTGCCGCGGCACGCCAGCAGGTCTCGCTGGTGTTGCAGCGTACCACACGCCCCGTGCAGTGAACTACCACATCTGTCGGGGTTCCCATGGCCTCTGCCGGCATTTTCATTGTAAAGCGCACCTGCGTCTGAACCTCAAGTGGCCGGGGGAGGGTGAAAGCAACCCCGGTGGCGGAGATGTTCTCCGTCATCGCGGCGATTTCACCAGTCGCGGTAAAGAGCCGCAAAGGGATCTGAAGCGGAAAGCGGACTGCATTTCTCAGCTCAACCGGGGCATCCGCTTTTGCCTGTGCCGAGAGTGCGGGGGTCATAGCGCCACTATAAGTTCGCGATTGTGGTTCGGAAAATCCCACGAAGAGAGTAGCGAGGCACCTGCGGGACGCATCTAAATTCCCAACAAACGTGACTCCTTCACCCTATTGCGTGAAAGACGGATGACGAACTCGCAGAGCGCGATAGGAGAATAATTACAGAAGTAATATTACCACTCTCTGCAGCGCTAAATTCCACCAAAGTTGTAGCAACCGCAAACAGCCATCGGCTAAGGTTCGAAATACGTAGGCGATACGCCACGAGTTCGTAGACCCCTGGGAGGCCCTTTCCGTGAAGTTGTTGACCGTTGCAGCCTTGTCCGCCGTTCTAGTAGTACCCTGCCTTGCTAACGCCAAAGTATCGGCCAGTAGCCCTGGCATGCCTTTCCCGCGCCAGTTGGGCAAGACCGTCGCTTACAGCCCCGGCATGCCTTTCCCGCGCCAGTTGGGCAAGACCGTCGCTTACAGCCCCGGCATGCCTTTCCCGCGCCAACTGGGCAAGACCGTCGCTTACAGCCCTGGTATGCCTTTCCCGCGCCAGCTGGGCAAGACCGTCGCATACAGCCCCGGTATGCCTTTCCCGCGCCAGTTGGGCAAGAGTTAAGCAAACTCCCTTTCGTATCGATATCTCGTAGCGATATCTTGCAGCGGACCCGCGTGGGTCCGCTTTGCTATTTTTGGAGTGGCTGTACGCACCCAATAGTGGCACGCACATTCCCTTAGGCTGCTGGCGTATGCTCTCGACAGGTGTCTTTGGTGAGTTACGTATGCAGCATTTGACTGTTGACGGCGTCCTTGCCACTGTAACGCTCGTCACTCAAGCTGCACTTGCATATTTGATGATCAAAAAGGGGTCGAGCAGAGATTATCCGATTCTGCTGACCTATATGTTTTTTAACCTGGCTGTAGATCCACTGGCATTGCTCCTGCAAAACACAGGAATCTATTTGAAGTTCTATTTCACAGGCCAGGTGCTGGACTATGTTCTCCAGCTTCTCATCATCCTGGAGATCGGACGCAATGTCCTTCGGCCTTCCAAGCGCTCACTCCCCTTCCGCCTGTGGCCCGTCGTCACCGGCGGCATATTGGTATGCGCGATTTTGGCTGCCACCTTCTCGCCGCAGACGCCGTCAGCGGGCAATGCGGCAATATTGCTTCGGGTTACCTTGGGGCTCGCCATATTGAAGTTGTTGCTCTTTGCCGGCATGGCGGGTTTTGCACAGTTTTTAGGCATTGGTTGGAAGAATCGGGTGCTCCAATTGGCATCCGGGCTTGCCTTCTATGGAGCGATATCGCTGCTGGTGCAACTTTCGAGCAGCCACCTTCCTTCCACAAACCCTTCCTATAATGCTCATTTGGTTAGACTTGCGCAGATTCAATGGGGCGCCTACAGTCTCACCTTAATGTCATGGATCTGGGCTTTTTCCCGAAATGAAGCACCGCGCAAAGATTTCACTCCACAAATGCAAGAAGTTCTGGTAACAATAGCGGGAGCAGCCAAACGTACTCGTTTGGCCGTTACTCGGAGCGCTGATCACAAATGACGTTCGCACTCTTCCAGATACTGCTCGCCGTAGCCCTGATCGCATTCGTGGGCCTGTGGCGCCGCGCGCAGGCGAAGCGGAAGCAACGCAGTTGGGATGAGATTGTTGCTGCACTCCGGGCCAACGATTGGGGACTGGATGAAGTCTCTGAGCGTTATCTCTATCGTGGCGGCATCAAGGCGACGCCCACCGACATCTGGGGCCGGATCGATGGCGCGCGCGGCCTGTGGGCCATGTACACCAACGCTCCGCTGCTGGTTCAGCTTGCAGATTACGCGGCAGAGCATGGCACCGATCCAGACGAGGCACTGCTGGAAGGTCTACGCAGCGACGCCTTCCAGATCCGCCTCTGCGTACTGATGGCCCTCGCAAAGTACGCGATGTCGCACTCGACAGTGGGTGCGTCGGTGAATGCTCATCGCGCGACAACTCTGTATAGCGAAATGCTGGCGCGATTGACTACGTTGTTCCAGGAAAGCGCCGGCCAGCTTTTCCCCAAGTATCTTGAAGCTATGTAGTCCAGTTTGTTCTGGAGACATCCCCAGCCTGCCCATTGGTCAGGCCTTTTTGTTTTGCGATCCAGGCAGTTGAGACATACGTCGATCGCAGACTTGCGGAAAGCCACTGAATTCGCCATACTTGATTGGTTGGGAGTAGTGTGGGCGACATAGCCATCATTGCCGCCGCTGGCAATCGCCAGCCGGCCGCTGAACAATCCCGAGACGATTCTAAGAGTTTGCTGAAAGGAACAGAAACCCTGTGCTGATGATTCGTTTGGCGCGCTTTGGAGCGCGCAAGCAGCCGTACTACCGTGTAGTCGTAATCGAGAAGGATCGTGCGCGCAATGGCCGTTCGATTGAAGTGGTGGGTACTTACAATCCACGTACCAACCCGGCAAGCGTGCTGCTGAAGAAGGATCGCATCGATCACTGGACCGGCAACGGCGCCCAGCTCTCCGATCGCGTCGCCAAATTGCTCAAGAACTACAAGGAAACCCCGGCTCCGGCCCCAGCCGCCTAGCCATACATGCATGCGTCCCGCTATCCTCGGGGCGCATTTTTCCCTTCGCCTCACGCTGGAGCCGCATGACCCACGACGAGAAGCTGGACGCCGCTGAAGAGTTGATGACGCAGATTGCCCGCGCCCTGGTGGACCACCCGGAAGAAGTTTCCGTGGAAGCCGTGGAAGGGGATGAGGGCGATGACACAACCGTGCTGGAAATGCGCCTGGCGCCCGACGATGTGGGCAAGGTGATTGGCAAGCAGGGCCGCACTGTACGGTCGCTGCGCACCATCCTCGCCGCAGTCGGTCAGGGCCATCATCTTCGCTACGAGCTCGACGTCGTGGAAGACGAGGACGAAGAGGACGATCTGGATGTGGATGACACCATCGTTGGTGGCAGCGAATCCACGACCGCTGGCTGACGGCCTTACCATTTTCACAAATACCGTGTTTAGCCAGCAGCCGCGAGGAGCAGCTTTTCTTAACGACAAAGCTGCGTCATTGGTGATGAAGAGCCTCACAACTTTTGTGAAAACGGTTTAGCAGCCATGTCTGCTGAGGATCGTGATCGCGACTTCGTACTGCTCGCTCGCCTGATTCGCACACAGGGCCGCCATGGCGAATTGATCGCTGAGATCCTGACTGATTTCCCGGAGCGCTTCTCCGAACGCCGTCATGTGTGGCTCCTGCCGCCGGATGCAAAAGCTCCACCGCGCGAGACAGAGATCGAACGCCAGTGGCCACACAAAGGCCGCATCGTACTGAAGTTCGTGGGAATCGATTCCATCTCCGGCGCGACAACCCTCAGCGGATGGCATGTTGCGATTCCCCGCGAGCAGCGTATCCCGCTTACCGATGATGCGGTCTATGTTGCAGATTTAATCGGATGCCACGTCATCGATGAAACCGATGGCGCCGTCGACTTGGGTCCGGTGCTTGGCGTAGAGCGTGGTAGCGGCGGCGCGACTGACCTGCTGGTTGTTCAGCATGGCGGCGACGAGCTGCTGATTCCCTTCGCGAAAACGTTCATTGCGCAGATAAATCTGTCGGCACAGGTGCTGCGGATGCGGTTGCCCGCAGGGCTGACGGCGATCAATGCACCCTTGACCGACGAAGAACGCGCGGCGCAGCGACAGGTCAGTGAGGAAGAGGGAGACGATGATGCGCTTTGACATCCTCACCATCTTTCCCGGCTTTTTTGACGGCTTTCTGACCCACGGCGTGGTGCGGCGCGCTCTGGAGAACGGCATCGTGGGATGCGAGCGCCATGATCTTCGTGACTTCACATCGGACCGTCACCGCACCGTGGACGATCGACCCTTCGGGGGTGGCGAAGGCATGGTGCTGAAGCCGGAGCCGCTGGCAGCGGCGATCGAATCGCTCGGCGTGAGCGCGAAGGCGGAACGCGATCCAACGCGCGAGAGCGTCATTCTGCTATCGGCGCAAGGCGAGCGTTTCACGCAGGCGACGGCACGAGAGCTGGCACGGTTGGAGCGCATTGTGCTGCTTTGCGGCCGTTATGAGGGCGTGGACGAGCGCGTGAATACCCTCTTCTGCGATCGCGAGCTTTCGATCGGCGACTACGTCTTGACTGGTGGCGAACTGGCCGCCGCGATTGTCATGGATGCGACGACGCGCCTGCTTCCGGGTGTGCTGGGCAATGAGGCGTCGTCTGCGTATGAAAGTTTCGGCGCCGCGGATGGGGGCGCATCTGAACAAGGAGAGCCGCCGCGTTCCACGTATGGAAGCGGTGGCTTGCTGGACTACCCGCATTACACGCGGCCCGCCGAGTTTCGCGGGTTAACGGTACCGGAGGTGCTCTCCGGTGGAGATCATGCGGCAATCCGCAAATGGCGGCGGGAGCAGGCGCTGCTGAAGACAATGCACAATCGCCCGGACCTCTTGAAGGATGCCGATTTGAGCGCTGCCGACCGGCGCTTCCTGGAGAGGGCGAGAGGAACAGACGGCGCTTGAGATGTGGCTTGGCGAAAAACCACATCGATCCTGAGAAATGGTCGCCACTGATTTACAACTTCCGCCACTACCTCCGGCTTGCGGACAAGGAGCTGTGCAAGACCTTCCGCGCCGAGAAATAATTTGGCATCCGGGAGCTCCCGACGTGCGAATAATCCTTGCATATGCATAGGAACGTTGACTCGCGTGCATCGCGGGCACTTGTCTTGGGGGGTGTGCCTCACTCGGACGCGCGATGCACTGGGGCTTGATTGCTGGCTTTCTGGAGGAAGGCTTAGCCCGGATTTCTCACGAGGAGATTGGATAGAGCGAAAACGGGGCTGATAAAAAGATTTGGAAAGGCCTTCAATCCATGGCATAACTGCGTTGTCGAAGCGTAGTTTTCGCCGTG
>Ga0193743_1000560_pt1 | contig 29011 bp, 19 predicted proteins | sample L2c2metaG_FD_143038 | JGI IMG/M metagenome (GOLD analysis project Ga0193743, IMG submission 143038) | Soil microbial communities from a riparian zone of the East river system, Colorado, United States - L2c2 | ecosystem: Environmental > Terrestrial > Soil > Riparian zone | place: USA: East River...
CACTGCTGGCATCGGTGCGAACCCCACCTCGATCGCCCCCGGTGGCAGTTCGACGCTGACCTGGACGTCAACCAATGCGACGAGCGCAACTCTGAACGGCGCATCGGTTCCCGTCAATGGGTCCCAGACCGTCTCACCAACTGCGACAACAACATACACCTTCATTGCCAGAAGTTCCTCAGGCACGACCGCCTCAGCCCAGGCAACCGTCACTGTAAATTCAAGCGGCCCCCCGGCTGCGGGCATCAGTGCGAACCCCACCTCGATTGCATCTGGCAGCAGTTCGACGCTGACCTGGTCCACGTCTAACTGTGTGAGCGCGGATTTGAACGGCACGCCGGTCGCATTGAATGGATCGCAAGTGGTTTCACCTACTGCCACAACCACGTATCGCATAACGTGTCGTAATTCGGCAGGCGCGACCGATTGGGGCTTGGTCACCGTCACTGTGACCGGAGGCCTCACTGCCGGCATCAGTGCGAACCCAACCACCATTGCGCCTGGCGGTAGTTCGACTCTTACATGGTCGTCAACGCAAGCGACGAGTGCGAAGCTGAATGGCACGTCGGTCGCTGTCAATGGGTCACAGACAGTATCTCCAACGGCCACTACTACCTATAACTTTGTCGTTACGAGTTCTTCGGGAACCACAGCACAAGCACAGGCGATTGTGTCGGTCAATACAGGTGCGGGCGCTACGACCGGGATGTGGTCACCTATTCAGACTTGGCCGTTCATGGCCGCACACGCGCATCTTCTGCCAAATGGAAAGGTATTATTCTGGCCATCATTCGCCTTGGGCAACAATCCAAGCTTATGGGATCCGGTTTCTAACACCTTTAGCACAGTCCCCAAGGCAGCCTACAATATCTTCTGCTCGGGGCATTCCTTCCTGCAGGATGGCAGGCTATTTGTTACCGGAGGCCATGCCGGAACTAGCAGTGACGGCCTCATCTACACATCCGTTTACAATCCAGCGCAGAATACATGGACACAGATGAGCAACATGAACGATGCGCGCTGGTATCCAACTAACACTACATTGCCGAATAATGATGTGCTGGTAGTTTCGGGCTATACAACGACAGGCACTTTCAATACCCTGCCGCAGGTATGGCATCCTGTCACCAATACTTGGACGAATCTGACCAGCGCCCAACTCTCACAGCCGTTATATCCCATGATGTTCCTGGCCCCTAACGGTAAAGTCTTCAATGCCGGCCCCAACCAGACCACGCGCTACCTCGACGTGACGGGTACGGGTGCTTGGACGAACGTCGGGAATCTTAACTACAGCGGTACCCGCGACTACGGCTCTGCGGTCATCTTCGATGGCAAGGTTCTCATCGCAGGTGGAGATGGTGCCGCTACAGATCCCGCTACAAATACTGCAGAGATCATTGACCTCAACGCTACAAATCCATCTTGGCAGAGCACGTCTCCAATGGCGATTGCTCGCCGACAACATAACCTGACCATTCTGCCCGACGGCAAGGTTCTCGCCAGCGGCGGCAGCGGTGGTTTCGGCTTCGACAATGCTAATTCCCCCGTATACGCCTCAGAGATGTGGGACCCCGCCACTGGCCAATGGACCCAGATGGACAGTGTCACGGTTTACAGGGGGTACCATTCCACCGCACTGCTCCTGCCGGACGGTCGAGTTCTCTCAGCAGGTGGCGAGCAGACCGGTGCAAGTGCAGAAATTTACTCTCCTCCCTATCTTTTCAAAGGAGCAAGGCCCAGTATCACTTCGGCACCGACCAGTGTGAAGTACGCACAAGCATTTAGTGTTACGACACCAGACGCTGCAAACATCGCCCAAGTGACATGGATCAGACTCGGATCTGTGACTCACGCCTTTAACCAAGAACAGCGGCTCAATCATCTTCAATTCGTCAAGGCTTCAGGGACTCTTACAATCACGGCTCCAGCAAATCCGAACCTGGCTCCGCCGGGATACTACATGCTCTTCCTACTTAATGGCACTGGTGTCCCCTCAGTAGCCAAAATCATTCAGATTACGAACTAAAAAGAATCGGCATTGCCAGAACCTCATGCCGACTGCAAGGAGAGATGAGATGAAACTCACCATACTCAGGCTCATAATCAGTTGGGCGCTAGCGCCCGTGCTTCTCACCACATCAGCGGCGTTCTCCCAAAACTATACGGTGGTGGACATCGGCGCGCTAACCGGCGGTAATAGTGTGCCGGCGAAGATTAATCTCAGTGGCCAATCCGTCGGGCATTCGGGAAAGATGTATGGAGTTCAGACTCACGCATTCTCCTTCAACAACGGCAAGCTTCTGGATTTGGGAACGCTGTCTGGCGGAGACTTCAGTACAGCATTCGATGTCAACACTCGGGGAGCGGTGGTCGGGGACTCCAACACCGCAACCAATATGCGTGCGTTTCTCTGGGATTCCTCTGCTGGTATGCAGGATCTTGGCACTCTTTCGAAAGATACGGGAAGCAGGGCCTACGGCATCAACAACTCCGACCAGGTAGTCGGATACTCCAGTGGACCAGATGGCATAACAGCTTTCTCGTGGAAAAAACAAACTGGGATGAAGAGTCTAGGCTGGCTGCCAGGTGGCGATATGAGCCAAGCTTACGACATCAATGATGGGGGAATGATCGTAGGTGCAGCCTCGACACGCGATGGGGAACGACATGCGGTTATGTGGACTGTAGGCGGTTCTATACAGGATATGGGGGCACTGTCAGGGTATCCTTTGAGCGAAGCTCGCAGAATCAATAACGCTGGGGACGTGATCGGTTCGGTTAGCGGCCCAGGGGGAACCCGTGCCGTATTCTGGCCGTCAGGCGGCGCCATTCAAAGCCTGGGGACTCTAGGCGGCGATTACAGCACCGCCCTGGACTTCAACAATCGTGGCGAGATCGTTGGCAGTTCGACCAGCTCGCTCGGCGCGCGTGCGTTCTACTGGACAAGCAGCGCTGGAATGATCGATCTTAATACGCAGATCTCGCCCAACGATCCAATCGTCCTCACCACCGCGATCGGCATCAACAATGTGGGCATGATCCTGGCACTCGGTGTGGCTACCATCGACAAGGGCCCTCTTGAGATGGACGACACGCATCATCATGCAGGCCCGGCGCACGCATTTGTACTTATTCCTCGCGCCAAAACTTAAAGAATCACGAAAGGCCTAATCACCTCAGATCTAAGATTTTTCTCGCGTGAAGCTGGCGACCTCCTTTGGTTGTGCTCTCCTCCCATGCTGGGAGATTTCGAGGATAGGTCGCCATTGATCTTTAATCGCTATTTTTGGTTGGGAAATTACCCAACCAAATAGATTTGAAGTCATTCGGGGTGTGTGTACTTCCCGTTGACCGTACGAATTCAGCTAGTGCTGCGGGACCAGGCATTCTCCATGGTCGTGGAGGCAGGGAAATTCGGTATAACTCAGTGTGTCTGCGCCCAAATCGCCTATTCCGTCACGGTATCCGGTATTTAGACGCTAATTCGTGTCAAGATGGTTGATGAGAATATAACCAAACCACGAGTTGAGCAAGGATGAGTAGCGGATTACGAATTCGCGTTTTGTGTGTTGACGATCATGCCATCGTCCGCGAAGGATTGTCGAGCATCATTGCACTGCAGCCTGACATGGAGTTGGTTGGCGCTGTCGAATCTGCCGCAGAAGCCCTTAAAATGTTCCGTGATTTAGCCCCGGACGTGACACTCGTTGATCTTCGCCTTCGAGACGCAACCGGTTTTGACCTGATTCGCGACATCCTAAAACTCTCTCCTTCCGCTCGCACGATTGTGCTCACATCGTTTGAAGGAGACGTTGATATCGAACGTGCTCTTGCTGCGGGCGCGATGGGCTATGTCGTCAAGGGCATGGTTCGCGAGGAACTATTAAGGGCCGTTCGCGCTGTCCAAGCTGGCAAGCGCTATGTTCCCCCATCCATTGCGGCAACATTGATTGATCACCTTGCTTCGGAAAAACTCACCCATAGAGAGTTGGAAGTGCTCAAGGAAATTGCGAAAGGCTTGCGGAACAAAGAGATCGGTGGAGCTCTTTCGATTACGGAAGATACAGTTAAGATGCATGTGAAGAGCATTCTAACGAAGCTTGGTGTCAACGATCGCACAGAAGCAGTAACGATGGCTTTACGCCGTGGAATCATCCACCTATAGTCGTCAGCCACTCTAAAGAGTTACTCCCTATACGCCTACAATAGCGTTTCATCGTAGCACTTAGATCCGTAGAGTTCTCGATAGCCACTCGTTTATCCCGTAATGGATCAGATTGAGATAAACGTTTGCGCTCGAGGCAATCTATGTGGATCGTACGCATCGCGCTTTCGCGCCCCTACACCTTCGTCGTGCTCTCTTTGTTGCTGTTCCTTGCGGCTCCGCTGGCAATTCTCCGGACTCCGGTCGACATCTTCCCGGCCATCAATGTGCCTGTCGTCAGCATAATCTGGACTTACACCGGCCTCGTTCCTGCAGAGATGGAAACACGTATCACGTCGATCTACGAACGGGCACTCACAACTACGGTCGACAATATTGAACACATCGAGTCGCAATCGCTGAATGGTGTCGCGATTGTGAAGGTCTATCTCCAACCGCAAGCGAATGTCGACGGAGCGATCGCCGAAGTGATCGCCGAGGCACAAGCCACGGTGAGGCAGTTGCCTCCGGGGATCACGCCTCCACTGGTGATTCGTTATGACGCATCGACGGTTCCAATTCTGCAACTCGGCTTGAGCGGCAAAGGCCTTTCCGAACAGCAACTGAATGATCTAGGCGTAAATTTCATTCGCCCGCAACTAGCTACTGTTCCAGGGGCTGCTGTGCCGATTCCCTATGGAGGGAAAGTTCGGCAGATCATGGTCGACATCGACGCACAGCAGCTTATAGCCAAAGGACTCTCCTCGACAGACGTAGTCAACGCTGTCAACGCGCAGAACGTCATCCTCCCGTCTGGAACGGCGAAAATTGGCTCCACGGAGTACAACGTAGGTCTCAATGGAACGCCGGTCTCGGTCGAGGAACTAAACAACCTGCCGGTTAAATCGGTCAATGGCGCGACGGTGTACATCCATGACGTAGCTCATGTACGTGATGGCTATGCCGTACAACAAAACATCGTCCGTCAGGACGGGCAGCGCGGGGTTCTGCTGAGTGTTCAGAAGGCTGGCAATGCATCCACGCTCTCCATTGTCTCTGCCATACGGTCGGCTCTTCCTAAAATCGCTGCTACCTTGCCCTCGCAGCTGGTGATGCGCACGCTCCTCGACCAATCACTATTTGTGCGCGCCTCGCTGGTTGGTGTCGTTCGAGAGGGCATCATCGCAGGGGCTCTTACCTCCATCCTCATTCTGGTTTTTCTTGGAAGCTGGAGAAGCACCCTTATCATCTGCGTCTCTATTCCTTTGTCGATTCTTACCTCAGTCCTGATCCTGAGTGCACTGGGCGAAACCATCAATATCATGACTCTCGGCGGACTTGCGCTTGCGGTCGGCATTCTCGTTGACGATGCCACCGTCGAGATCGAGAATATAGAGCGCCAACTCGGCCTGGGAAAAGACCTGCGCCAAGCGATTCTCGACGGAGCACAGCAGATCGCGGTTCCTGCATTCGTCTCTACAATCTGCATCAGCATCGTCTTTGTGCCGATGTTCTTCCTCTCGGGCGTTCCGCGATACCTCTTCGTACCTCTAGCTGAAGCCGTGGTCTTCGCATTGCTGGCCTCGTATTTCTTTTCACGCACTATCATTCCAACCATGGTGCTCTTCCTTCTGCGAAAGGAGGTCGAGCGGCATCGCCGGCCGGAGGCCGAACAAGAACGCGGCTGGTTTGAACAGCTTCACCATAGATTTGAGCGAGGCTTTCTCAAACTGCAGCATGGCTATTCAGACATCCTGCAGCTCTGTCTGGACCTCCGTATCCGGTTTGCCCTCTGCTTTCTGATCTTTTGTCTTGGAAGTCTCCTGTTGTTACCGACCCTGGGCAATGACTTCTTTCCCACAGTTGACTCAGGCCAGTTTCGCCTCCATATACGAGCGAAGACCGGCACGCGCATTGAGCAGACAGCGCGTCTAGTCGACCAGATTGAACATTCCATACGCAACAAGATACCGGCCTCTGAGTTCAGCGGTATCCTCGATAATATTGGTCTTCCGACCAGTGGCATCAATCTTTCCTACAGCAATAGCGGAACGATCGGTAGCGCAGACGCGGAAATTCTTGGATCACTCCAGGCGAAGCATCATCCCACCGCGGACTACATCAGCCACCTTCGTGATGAGCTACCGAAGGAATTTCCCGGCACGTCTTTCTTCTTTGAGCCTGCAGATATCGTCATTCAGACACTGAACTTTGGTCTTCCTGCCCCATTGGACGTTCAGATTGTGGGCCGCGATACGGCCGCCAACTTTGTCGCTGCCACCCAAATTGCCGCCAGAATGCGGAGCATCCCTGGCGCAGTAGACGTTCATATCCAACAGCAGTTCGACCAGCCACGACTACAGTTTGATCTGGATCGGGTGCGCGCTCAACAGGTTGGGCTAACCGCCCGCGACGTCTCCAGCAGTCTTCTCGTCTCACTCAGTTCGAGCTATCAGACCACGCCGAATCTCTGGCTCAATCCGAAGAATGGTGTCTCTTACAGCATCGCGGTGCAGACACCACAGTATAAAGTCGCGTCGCTCGATGAGCTCAGAACCATTCCGGTAACTTCTTCAACTTCAACGTCTCGTGCGCAGCTCTTTGAAAACCTCACAACAATGAGTCGGATGCAGGAACCCGCCGTAGCTAGCCACTACAATGTGCAACCAGTCATCGATGTCTATGCCAGCGTACAAGGGACTGATCTGGGCAAAGTAGCCGCTGAGATTACGAGAATCACCGATGAAGCGCAGAAGCATCTTCCGGGTGGAAGTCACCTTGTTATTCGCGGGCAGGTCGCCACGATGCGCTCGTCTTTCACTGGTCTATACATAGGGCTGGCGTTCGCTATTGCATTGGTCTACTTTCTCCTCGTCGTCAACTTCCAGTCATGGAGCGAGGCATTCATCATTATCACGGCCATGCCGGGCGCACTTGCCGGCATTTGCTGGATGCTTTTTCTCACGCATACGTCGTTAAGCGTGCCTGCGCTGATGGGGGCCATCATGAGTATCGGCGTTGCTACAGCAAATAGCGTCTTGGTCATCACATTCGCCAATGAACGTTTTGCGGAGACAAAAGATGCCTTTGGCTCTGCTCTCGAGGCCGGAGCCACCCGGCTGCGCCCCGTCATCATGACAGCAACAGCCATGATCATTGGTATGGTTCCGATGGCTTTAGGTCTTGGCGAAGGCGGCGAACAAAACGCGCCTCTTGGTCGAGCCGTTATCGGTGGACTCCTCTTCGCCACTATCGCGACGCTCTTCTTTGTTCCAACTGTATTTGCCATCGTCCGTTCGCGGGCCGCAGGACACAACGCTATCCCGGAGGAATCTTATGTCGCATGAGGATGTCTTGAAACGCACGCAGGAGCAATCTTCAGCTACAACAGTTGCCCCTTCATCGTTCAGGATGAGTACCCATGGAAAGCGCCGTCGTCTTCTATGGTTCCTTATCATTCCCTTGCTCCTCGGTGTGTCCGGCGTGTTCACCTGGCTCACCAAGGCACGAACTCAGAAAGCGCTTGCTGCTACTACCAATGCCTCGATCGCTGAGCCTGTTACGACACTGAATCCCCAGTTGGGCGATCAGAGCGATGAGTTGGTTCTTCCGGCCACTCTTCAGGCATTTTCTGATGCGCCCATTTACGCCCGCACCAACGGATACATCTCACATTGGTACGCGGATATCGGACAGCATGTGCGCGACGGCGAACTCCTTGCCCAGATTGATTCACCGGAGGTGGATCAACAGCTTATTCGCGCACGAGCTGCTCTGAATCAGTCGCAGGCCAACTTGTCCTTGGCGGGTGTAACGACCAAGCGCTATCAGGAACTGATCCAATCCAACTCCGTCGCCCAGCAGGAAGTGGATCAGAACAATCAGAATCTTACCTCACAGCAGGCGGCTCTTGTATCGGCCACCGCCGACGTGAAGCAGCTAGAGCAACAGCAGAGCTACGAGCGTGTGACAGCACCTTTTTCCGGCATCGTCACAGAACGGAAGACCGATATTGGAAACCTCATCAATGCCGGAAATAGTGGCGTTGGGGCAGAGCTCTTTCGTGTCTCGAAGATCGATGTGATGCGCATCTTTGTCTCAGTCCCTGAAGCTTACAGCCAGCAGATATCCTCGGGAATGCAGGTGAAAGTACAGCTCACAGAGCTGCCGAACCAGGTCTTCGATGGTCAGGTCGATCGCAACAATCATGCTATTGACCTCACAACGCGCACCCTCCTTATAGAAGTTGATGTACCTAATCCCGGAGGTAAATTGCTGCCCGGAGCATATGGGCAGGTTCACTTCAGGCTCGCATCACCTACCCGTCCTCTCATCGTTCCTTCCGGAAGTATTCTCTTCCAGTCTGCAGGTCCTCAGGTGGCCATCGTAACCGCGAACAAAACGATTGAACTGCGCAAGGTAGTGATTGGTCGTGACTTTGGCAACACGATGGAGATCACCAACGGTATTACCCAACAGGATGAGGTCATTGCCAGCCCACCTGATTACCTTGTCAACGGCATGCCCGTAAGCGTGCAAGGTCACGTTGACGTCGGACCACAGCCAGCAGCGAAGCGGAGTTAGTCGATGATCTACACAATAAAAGGTCAGTCATTGATTCCGCAGGCGATTGCCGCCTTGTTGTGCTGCATCTCCCTTAGCGGTTGCATGGTTGGCCCTAATTATCATGCACCGTCCACGCCGGCCCCTCCGGCCTATAAAGAGCCTGCAGCAGGGTCGGATTTGCCTCCCCTCGCCGGCACAGACTGGTGGAACGTATTTGGTGACGCAACATTAACTGATTTGGAAAAACAGGCTATTGCCGCTAACAAAGATATTCAGATTGCCGTGGCGCATGTAGACCAGGCCGATGCAGTCCGGCGTTCGGTTCATTCATTTCAGCTTCCTACAATCACAGCAAATCCATCAGTTAGCCGAACTCGTGAAGCAAAGCAGCGGCCAAACAATGGGAATACGAATGGGCTCGCGGCCACATACAATGACTTTCAACTTCCTCTCAGCCTCGGTTACGAGATAGATGCATGGGGACGTATACGGCGCATGGTGGAGTCGGCCAAAGCGTCGCAAGAAGCCACGCAGGCCGACCTGCGGTTCGTCCAACTCTCGGTTGCCGCTTCCGTAGCGGCGGACTACTACACGCTGCGGGAAGCGGATGCCGAGATCAAAATCCTGGAGACAACTCTGGTCGATCTTCAACACGGATACGACATTACGAATAACCAGTTTCAGCGAGGACTCATCAGCGAACTTGCTGTGAAACAGGCCCAGACAATTCTCGATCAGACAAGGGGACGCATCGAGGCCCTTCATATTCAGCGATCTCAGTCCGAGCACGCCATAGCCGTTCTGCTCGGACGTCCGGTCGCTGGCTTTACGATTATCGAGACCTTCGTTCTCGCCCCGCCTCCCGTCATTCCTGCTGGCGTGCCGGCTGATCTACTTGCATACCGTCCTGACATTGCATCGGCCGAGCGATCTGCTGCCGCTGCGAGTGCGCAGATCGGGGTTGCGAAGGCTGCTTATCTTCCGCAAATTTCACTCACTGGCGTAGCAGGTTTTGAGAGCACAAATCCTACAGGGCTCCTCAATTGGCAGAATAGCATCGCTGGTCTCGCTTCGTCCGCCGTGGCTCCAATCTTTACCGGTGGTCGTCTGAAAGCAAACGTCGACCAGACGCAGGCGGCCTATAGACAAACACTGGCTCAGTACGAGAAGACGGTACTCACTGCCTATCAAGATGTTGAGGACCAGCTTGCTGCGTTGCATTATCTCGCTCGCCAGTCTAACGCTGAAAACGATGCGGTCGCGGACGCCTCGCGAGCGGAAGAGATTGCAACGAATCGATACAGGGTTGGCCTTGTGAGCTACCTGGACGTGGTATTCGCCCAGCAAACGCTCCTCTCGAATCAACAAGTCGCAACACAGGTGCAAGGTCAGCGCATGATTGCAACAGTTAACTTGATTAGAGCACTCGGGGGGAGATGGTAGGCATTTTCATATGTCGGGGACAGACTAGCGGCACGGCCTGAGGCTTACGGAGGAAGCTCCCCAGACTCACCTTCAGGAAACCAAGGGACAGACTGCGAGCTTGCGTCGCGTCCCGAAGCGACAATAGATATCGTTCCGGGCCGTTGCTCTAGGGCTGGGAGGAGATGCCCAATGTCTATCAATCACTACGTAGCGCTCGGTCGAACGGCTTACCCGCAGATCATGTGCTAAAAAAGCACGACTGGAACTATTCGTGCATCGTGTCGCGGGTCCTTAGCCAGTTGCCATCTCACTTTCTAGCCGCTCCCGGAGTGCCGGTTCAAGATTCCCCCCACTCAATACCACCGCCACCTTTTTTACCTTGGGCAACTCATGCGCATGGAATAGAGCCGCTGCCAGCGTAACCGCCCCACTAGGCTCCGGAATCAGCTTCGTAGCTGCCAGCATCACCCGCATCGCCGAGAAGATCTCCTCCTCGCTCACTGTCACAATCCCATCGACAAACCGAAGCACATGTTCGAAGTTCAGCGCACCCAGGCTCTGCGTCCGCAGCCCATCCCCAATCGTCCGCGTCGTCTTGCTTGCCGGCCACTCCACCAACGTCTTCGTCTCAAAGCTCTCCTTGGCATCTGCCGCCAACTCTGGCTCCGCGCCCCAGACCTGCACCTCGGACTTAGCCAAACCAGCCTGCGCAGCCAACTTTACTGCCGTGGCAATGCCACTCAGCAACCCACCCCCGCTCACCGGAGAGATCACCAGATCTACCCCCGATAGCTGCTCCACAATCTCCAGCCCGCACGTTCCTTGACCGGCGATAATCTCCTGCGCATCATACGGCGGAATCATCGCATACCCAAACTCCGCCACCAGTTCCTCAGCCTTCAGCTTCCGTTCAAGCGAAGCTGGCCCCACCTCTACGATCTCCGCGCCCAGCGCTCGTGTCGCTTTCTTCTTGATCTCCGGAGCATTGTTCGGCATCACAATCACCGCCTTGGCTCCCAATGCTCGCGCCGCATAGGCCACCCCCTGAGCATGGTTTCCGCTCGAGTAAGTAATCACTCCGCGCTTCAGCGCCTCAGGCGACAGCTGTGACACCATGTTGTACGCACCCCGCAGCTTGAAGCTCCCAATCGGCTGCTCACTCTCCGCCTTGATATAGAGATCGAACGCCGGCTCCGCAATCTTTGCTATCCGCAATCTCGCCCGTTCCACTCGATAGAGTGGAGTCCGCACCGCAACCCCGGCAATACGCTCCTTAGCCGCCCGTACTTCATCCAGCGTCACAAACTCGCTCATCTGTCTCCTCAACTTCGCTCGACTGCCTGCATTACCAACGCAAAAAAGTGAACCAGTCTCAACTCATCCCGAACTCCCGGCTTCGCGCTATCTAGATCTAGATGTGATAGCACCGGGCTCACCAGCACCGCATGCAACGTCGTATTCGGCAGTTCATTCGCCATCCATAGCGTCTCTGCTGCTGGAATGATGTTATCCGCCTCCCCATGCAGCAGGTAAACAGGGGTAGTAATCGATTTTAGTATCCCATGCGGTGACAGGCCCTCCATCTCCTTCCGGCGTAGCAGCTCTGCAGCTGCCAGTCTGGCCCGTGTCTGTGGAGAGTTCGTGTCCATCAGCGTCACAGCCTCGGCCTGCTGCGCCACCGTTATTTGATTCATTGCCGCCTGCTCCGCCGCCTTATTCTCATAGAGATGCTCTCGCAGCACCGCCCTTACTGCAGCCACGTCTTTTGCCTGCACAAAATCGTCGAGATGCTCATATTCCAGCACGAGTGCTCCATACTCATGCGGAGACAGGATCTCTACCGTGCCGTCGGGCCGCTGCTCACGACCGGTCAGGTAGTACTGCGTCACATGACTCATCTCGTCCTGCGAGCCGACGGCAAACACAAATTTGAAGCTGGGCTGATACACCGGATCAGCTGCTGCCACCAGTGCCAGCCCGCCAGAGAAGCTCAGCCCCATCACTCCAACAGGGCCGCCTGACCGCTTCGCAAACCACCGCGTAGACTCCGCGATGGTCCTCACCGATCCCGTATCGATATGGTAGTCCTTGATGTCCGGAAGCTCCGGCGTCAGCACCTGCAATCCGCACCTCGCCATCGCTGCGGCAAAGCTCATCAGCCGCGGCTCATCGATACCCAGGTGATGCACTCCATGCAACACCATCAACGCCGGAGCATGAGCCTTCCTTGTGGGAAGATACATGCGCGCCCGTACCGCTCCGCCAGCAGCAGGGAACTCGACATCCTTCCTCTCGATCGGCTCTTCGACGACAGCTTTCAGCACCCTCGGAACAGGCTGTCCGCTCACCAGGTCCAAAATGGCAATCGCCTGTAGATGGGCCCGCACGGACGGCCACGCCGCTATCCCCAGCAACATCACTCCGGCGACACTCGCTGCCGCAATCTTCTTCCAGCTCAAATCGTTTCACCCCGGCAGTCTTCAATCTCCTACAATTCGACGACCCAGTCTGCACCTCTCCGCTAAAATATCCGGCCCAGTCCGAAGTACCACTTTCGGTGCCCACTATCGCCAACACTAGCCCCGCCATAGATCGGTCCGATCAGCGTCTTCACCACCACCGTCGCGGCGAAGTCATTGGGCAGCGAAGGCGTCCCCGTCCCCCCACCCCACATCTTCCCGATCTCATAAAATCCGCCCGCATACAGTGCATCGGCGATCACAGTGTTCAACTTCGTCAACTGATACAGGAAGCCGGGCCGGGCCAGAAAGTAGTCACTTCCCAGAAGTTCACCCCGGCCATAGGAGCTAAGCCGCAGCGGCCCACCCAGCGTAAACCCCGCCAGTCCCAAACCCTCCGCGCCAAAGCTGGTCCCACCTTCTATCGTCCCGAAGGCTATTCCGCGGTTGCCCACCGGAACGAAGTGCGATAGCGTGGACCCCCACTGCGAATACCCGCCCGAGCCATTCGGCCGCTGCGTCGAATACGTATATTTCGTCTGGAACTCGGTTCCCGTGGTAGGCACCATGACGTTATCCTGTCCCAGGTACTGGAAGCGTATGTTGCTCACCAGCGGCGTTATGTTGAATGCCTGCGCAACCGGCGACCCGATTCGCAGCTCCTCGCCATACCATTGATAGTCCTCACCTGCACGCAACTCCGCCTTCGAGTTGAACCGATAACCCACATCCGCTCCCAGTCCGTTTCTGTCCTCCGTATACTGCGCCAGTTGCTGACTTCCCGAGTAGAACGACGCGATCGTATGCACGTAGTACAAACGCGGCGCCACGAAAAACCTTGTTGTCGCAGTCAGCGGCTTATACAACTCACCAGTAACACCTGCCAGCTGTCCTATCGAGGCATCCACCCGCAGCTCTGACCTTGGCCCAGCCAGATCAAAAAACGTCGCTCGCCCGCCGAAGCCGAGCTGAATATTATTCGAATCATTCGAAGAGATCGTCAGTCCGACATTCAGAAACGGCGGCCCATAGTTCTTCAGCCGCGGTCGAACCAGCAGCCCAGTCTTGCCGTTCTTATCCTCCAGGTTGTAGCTGATGCTCGAGTACATCCCTGTCCCCTGCAGGTCGGCAATCGTCGTCTCCAGCTTGTCCGGGTCTACCGGCTTGGCAATGTACTTATGAAACTGCGACTCCACCTTGGCCTGCGAGGCGCCCTTCATTCCGTACACATCGACAAACTGCGGCATCGGAACCGTGGTCTTGCGTCTCTCATCGCGTTGAGCCACATAGGCCTCCCAATCAGCATCATTCACGGCATACTTCTCCAGCGCCGATGCCTGATTCTCTGCCGCCTTCTCGCCCTGCGGAATAATCTCTGCGCTCTTCATAAAATCGCCAGCGCCGAACTCGCTCACATCCGGCTTCAGCAGAATGTTGGCGTCCTTCATATTCCGCTGTTCGTTGGCGGCCACCATAATCCCGACATTCCTGCCCGCTACCCCAACCAGCGAGTTCAAACTCGACACTTGGGTCGGCCCCGTATCCAGATACACCGCAATCACAATCTGTGCCCCCATCGCCCGAGCCACATCGACCGGCAGATTGTTGACCGCACCGCCATCCGAGTAGACCTCATTGCCATGCATCACCGGCGCGAACACCCCCGGTATCGACATCGTCGACCGCAGCGCCTGCGCCAGCGATCCATCCTTGAACACGTGCTCCTTCCCAGACAGAAGCTCCGTCGCCACGCATCGGAAGGGAATCGGCAGATCGTCAAAACTCTTGAGGTCGTAGTACGGCAGCACAGTGCGGTCGAACAGCAATCCCACAGCCGAGCCCGAGTTCAGGCCGTTCGGCACGCTCAAGCCATTCTTCAATCCAAACTCCAGCCGGTTCGGATACGCGAGACGGTCTTCCTTCCGTCGGTAGCTCAACGCCGGAAAGAGGATCTGTCCATTCAGCACGATCGACCACTCGATCTTGTCGACAAACTGCTTGATGTCATCAGGACTGTTTCCCGCCGCATAGAGCCCGCCTACCAACCCACCCATGCTCGTCCCGGCCACATAGTCCACCGGAATGTGGTGCGCCTCCAGCCACTCGATCACGCCAATGTGCGCGAACCCAAGCGCTCCGCCGCCCTCGAACACCAGTCCAACCTTGGGCCTTGCCGGCTTCACCTCCGGCTGCTGCGAAACCGCCATCGATCCCAGAATCCCTGTCGAACCAATCAGAGCCAGAACAACATGGCGGCAAAAAGCGAATTTCGACATAACCTCACCTTGCTTGCAAAAAGTGCAGTTGCCATTCCTGTATCTTTCCGGTCTCTTGCCGTGAAATCCTGCTTTTACCGGTAATCTTCCCTTAAACGTAGATATTACGCTTGCTGGCGCGTCATCCTCCGTCGTATGGCAGTCGCTGTGCCTTAGTCGTCATCCCGCTGCTCCCGTATCATTGGCTAAGCCACCATGCCTTCTCTTCAAGAGCAATTCGGCCTCATTGATATCTACCTCTTCGATCAACTTCTCCGTGGCCGTATCCATCCCGGAATGCGTGTCCTCGATGCGGGCTGCGGCTCCGGGCGCAATCTCGTCTACCTTCTGCGCGAGCGATACGAGATCTTCGGCATAGACGAGAGCCCTACTGCGATCGACGCCACACGCGCGCTCGCCGCATCCCTCGCCCCCACTCTTCCTCCGACGAACTTCCGCGTCGGGCCCATCGAGGCACTGTCCCTCCCGGACTCCTTCGCCGACCTCGTCCTCTGCAGCGCCGTTCTCCACTTCGCGCGCGACGACCAGCACTTTGAAGCCATGCTGCACAACCTCTGGCGAGTCCTCAAACCCGGAGGTCTTCTCTTCTGCCGTCTCGCCTCCACCATCGGCATGGAGCAGAGGCAGATATCGGGCCGTCGCTTCCTCTCACCCGACGGTGTCGAGCGCTACCTCGTAGACGAAGCTCTCCTCGTCAAGCTAACCCACCAACTCGACGGCCAACTGCTCGATCCCTTGAAGACGACCGTGGTCCAGAACCAACGCTGCATGACCACATGGATCGTGCAGAAGAACACGTAGCTGCATCCCATCCAGGTCGAAGCTTAAACTACAAAAGCGCCCCAATCAGGGGCGCTTTTGCTAATTCTCAGCAACGCATCAGATCTCCAGAATCACCGGCATGATCAAAGGCCGCCGGCTCGTGCTCTTCTGAATATACCGCTTGAGATCATTTCGGATCTTCTCCTTGATGACCCCATAGTCCGCCTTCTCCTCACCCGAAGAGCCATCCAGCGTCCTCTGAACCACCTGCTTGGCTTCGGCAATCATCTCCTGATCGCCGATCGCAAGGCCGCGCATCACGATCTCGGGAGCATTCTCCAGCTTGCCCGTCCGCTTGTTGATCGCAATGATCGGCAGCACGATCCCGTCCTCGCTCAGATGTTTCCGGTCGCGAATCACCAGGTCTTCGACGACGTCGGCAGCAGTTCCGCCCGAGTCGATGCACACCCGCCCGACTGTGACCTTCCCGGTCTTCGTCGCAGAGTTCTTATCCAGCTCCAGGACGTCGCCGTCCTCCATCAGAATGGCTTTCTCAACAACGCCCATCGAGCTCGCCAGCTCGATATGCCGCTTCAGGTGGCGATAGTCTCCATGCACAGGGATGAAGAACTTCGGCCGAACCAGGTTGATCATCAACCGCAGCTCCTCCTGGCTTCCATGCCCGCTGACGTGGATCAACCCCGAGGCTCCATCATCGTAGATCACCTTGGCATCGCGCCGTTCCAGGTGATCGATCACGCGATAGATCGACTTCTCGTTACCCGGAATCACCCTCGAACTCATCAACACCGTGTCGCCCGAATCGATGTGCGCGAACTTGTGGTTATTCACCGCGGCCCGGCTCAGCGCGCTCATCGGCTCGCCCTGCGTTCCGCTGATCATGATGCACAGCTTGTTCGCCGGCGTATCTTTGATCTGGCCCGGATTGATAATCAACCCCTGCGGCAGATCCAGATATCCAAGATCCTGCGCGATCTCGGTCGAATTATCGAGCGACCGCCCGATGATCGCAACCTTGCGCCCATGGTTATGGGCCAGCTCCATCGCCAGTCGAATCCGGTGGATCGACGAGGAGAAGCAACTGAAGAACAGTTTTTTCTTCGCCTGCCCGAAGATCTCATCCAGCCGTGGCCGAACTGCCTTCTCGCTCGGCGTATAGCCATTCCGGTCCACGTTGGTCGAGTCCTGCAGCAGCGCCAGAACGCCCTGCTTCCCCAGCTCCGCGAACGCATGAAGGTCGAACGGCTTGCCATCCGGGGGCGAAAGGTCCACCTTGAAGTCGCCTGTATGCAGCACCACGCCCACCGGTGTATGGATCGCCAGCGCAACGCAGTCCACCAGCGAGTGCGTCACCCGGATCGGCATTACCGAGAAGGGCCCCAGCGTAAGCCGCTTGCCCGGGATCAGCTCGTTTAGAATCGCCTCATCCAGCAACCGGTGCTCTTCCAGCTTGCCCTCGACGTAGGCCAGCGTGAACTCCGTGCCGTACACCGGAACGTTCAGCTCGGACAGAATCCACGGCAGACCGCCAATATGGTCTTCATGCCCGTGGGTCAAAAGGATCGCGCGAACCTTGTCGCGGTTTTCGGTCAAATAACTGATGTCCGGAACAACAATGTCCACACCCAGCAACTCTTCTTCAGGAAACATCAGACCGGCGTCGATGACGATAATGTCATCCTGCCAGCGGAGAGCCATACAGTTCATTCCGAACTCGCCAAGGCCCCCCAGGGGAATCATCTTCAATTTATCTTGTGCCATGAATCTTCAATCTTAGCACTTGGGCGGTAATCCCCTTTATAACCGGCAATTGCAGCCCCCCGGCTACCCCCCGGCTACCCTGCAAAGTCCAGAGCGACGACCTCATGGACGTCGATCGAGGGCACGTCGATCACAATGGACCCCGCCTCGCCTCGATACGGAACGGTCTTCCCGGCCACCAGCAGCTTTGCCCCCCTCATTTGACGCCCCTCGGGCACCCGGATGCGTACCCGCTGGCCCGTCAGCGGGATGACCTCTCGCAGCGGCCCCTTCATCATCATGGGGTTGGTGAGGTTCACAAGATGCACCGTCATCGAGTTCTTCTGGCCCCACACCGCCACGTCGATGACACCTTTTCCTTCCACGCTCACAGGAGCGGGTTCATTCGTCGCCCACAGCACGGCGTTGCGCAGCAGCTTCGCGTGATCGACACTGAGAAAATCCCAGAACGTACGATCGACATCTCCCGGGAAATAGACCACACGGCCTCGTCCGGATTCGCGGAGAAAGACCCCGGGGATGTGAGCCGTCGTAGGCCGGGGGAAGACCTCTTCCATCGGCAGGTCGGGATAGCTCGGAACAACCTGCAGCGGCGAGAATCCGCTCTGTCCAACTGGCTTCACATTCACCTGCCGAACCGCATTGATGATCCGGCTTGCATCCTCCAACCCAGCCAGCAGGGGATGGTAGGCTCCCGTCGCCGGATCTCTCTCAAGCGAGAGGTAGGAGTTCAGCATCGGATCCTGTACGCTGCCGGCGTAGGATGCGCCAAAGATCCGAGCCAGTCCAAAATCACTCCGCCTGACCCCCCACTCGTCATACAGCGACGTCTCAAACGTTGCGACCACGCTGCCGCCGCCATCCACGAACTCCTCGATCTGCTGACACTGCCGTGTCGAGAGCGCGGCAATATTGGGCAGAATCAGGCAGCGGAACTGGGCCAGATGCTCGCGGTCCAGCAATCGATCGTGCACCATGTCGAAGGGGATCCGTGCTTCAACCAGCGCCTGGTAAAACCCGAGCGCCGGATCTTCAACCTTTGCTCCAGCGCTCTCGCCCCCATAGAATTCGGCTGTCTGTTGCGAGTAAACCAATCCGACACGCGCAAACGATCTGTCGTTGCGAAGGTAAACTTCATTCGCATAGTGCCACTTGTAGATCTCTTCCACGACCGGAAGCCAGCGGTGATCGATAACCTTGGCATTGAACTTCGTGAACCACGGACGCAGGCCGTTGGCTATTCCATCCGCAACCCATAGGCGTATCTCATCACCCGATTGCACCGAATCCTTCCACCGGTATTTGTCCTCGTTACCGACGCTGAAGATTCCCCCAATCGCCTTCATCCCCATCGTGGCTCGATACTCTTTTCCGTTTTTACCATTGGCCCAAGGAGCCATCAGGCCGCTTCTTCCCTGGCGATCGGCAAACAGCGTCGGAGCCAGCTCCCCAATCGTCACCATGTCCAGCGGGCTGAGCGCACCGCCTCCGGCATTGGCGATATAGCTGGCCTGCGGATTGACCTCCCTGATCTTCACGTTCCACAGTCGCCATAGATCGAACAGCCTGGCCTGGTTCCACAAGATGTACTGGCGTCGGGCCATATTTTGCGGATCGCGCGTGCGAGGGAGGTCGAGTCCTGAAAAATCTCGAAAGTTCTTCTGGCAGTGTTCGCAGTAGCACATGCCCGAACCGGCCCAGCGATTCGTGAAGATGCCGTCGACCTTGTACCTCCGCATGATCTCCTGGTGCACGGATGTCATGAAGTCAAAGTTGTACGGCCCCAGCGCGCACGTAATCCAATAGTCGGGATCAGACGTATGACGGCGCTTCTTGCCATGTTCATCCACGGCGATCCAGTCAGGGTGCAGATCGTAGACGTCCTGGTGGCACGCATGCGCATCCGTTCGAGCCATCACGTTCATACCCAGCCTTCGGCACCCGGCAACGAGATCGCCAAAGGTATCCATACTGCCCAGCCACTTGCTCCGATAGTGAAGGGGAATCTCCGTCGGGTAAAAGGCAACCGCACCCCCAGCGCTGAGGCACGCCGCATCCGCATGGATCCTTTGAAAGTAGTCGAGCCAGAAGGCCTGGTCGTAGTTCCCGGGGTCGTCTTCCACAAAAGCCAGCTGCGCCCAACGCATGGGACGTTCATACCATCCGGCCGTGCCGCTATTGGCTGCCCCTCCACCGTGCAAGATGGGAGCCGCATACATCTCACCTTCAACCTTCAGGCCCGCAATGCACGCCGCGGTCACCCCGGCCGCCTGCTTGAGGAACACCCGTCTACTGCTCTCCATTGACTGCGCCTCGATCCAGACTCAGCTCAAGACAAAGACACCCCCACATAAGTCTGCGCAACAGACACAGCGAACTTTGGTTGCGGGGCGGGACGTCGGGGCTGAATCAAGAGGATGCTACAAAGCGTCACTGCCGATGTCAACGGCGCTGCGTTTACACTGTCCCGGCCGCCAGAACCGTGCTGCAAGAAAGGCCTCGCCATCAGCGAGGCCCTTCTCCTGCTATGAAAACTCGCCTCACGCCGGTTGCAGACTGCCAAGCCCTGCACTCGTCCACAGTGAGCTGTTCTCCTGGGCAACGCAGATCAAAGCACTCGAGCAATCTTCAAGCGTGGGGTTGAGCGCCGCGCGGAAGAAGTCATGCTGCAATGCGCTCTGGCGGCTTACCATCAACAACTCAGCTTGGCTCTGGCGAAGCAGCTTTGCCAGCAACCGCTTCCGATGTCCCTGGGTTACATGAATCTTCACATTGTGATGATTCGGCAACTGCTTGGCAATCTTGTTCAGCCATGTCGAGGCATACTCCGTTCCAAGCGGGGCCGCGGAGAACATCGTAGATCCAAGCATGCCTTCGTGCACGTCCGGTACAACGTGCAGCAGATGCAGTGTGGCATCCATCATCTCTGCATGGGCAGCAGCCTGCCGCACATGGTCGAGCCCCTCTTCAGGGCATGTCAGCCATGCGGCAATGTGTTTAACCCTCCCATACGAAGACCCGATCTTCTGCGTCTGATTCAACGTCCACATCGAAGCTGGCAGCGCTCGAATGATGCGAGTCCGTAGCGAGCGGTGAAATGGCCGCGGCAGACCGATACGGTCCGAAGCTGGAAGAAACAGCAGTGCATCCTTCTGGTGCCTGCAGAACTCGGTGATGCCCTCGAACACAGGTCCGCTGATCATCTGCCGCTCGCAATGGGGATAGTTGTCAGCCTCAGCGAAGAAGGAATGCAGCATGCTATCTGCCTCGCGAAACGTCTTCTTCTGTGGATCGTAGACATGCAGAATCGTCAGCCGTGCCGAAAGCGCGTCCACGATTCTGGCGACCGATGGAATAGCGGCGTGGCACGCATCGGAAAAGCTGGTGGCAAAGATAAGGTGGCGGTTACTGTCAGTCATTAGAAAGCTCCTTTTCCATAAAACTCGTACGAATAGATCAGTAGACGAACCCCTCGACAGGGTGCACATCGCGCAGCGTATTGGGTAATTCCATCTGTTCGCGCAGATTCTTTTCGATCATGCGCGACAGCGACGTCATCGGCGTATCGTGAATCGTGTTCTCAAACGGATCTTCAATCTCGCGGCTCACCACATCGGCCGCAATGAACGTGAAGCTGATCAGCACGGAGGCAACTGGAGTCATCAAACCGAGATCGCCCACCAGGCCAAACGGCACCAGCCAGCAGAAGGCATTCACCAGCAGACGCGGCAGATAGTCGAACTGGCGCGGCAGAGGCGTGTTCTTGATGCGCTCGCACGCACCCTGAATATTCGAGAGCGCCGTGAGATTCTCATCGATGGCCGTCCAGCGAAAGCTGTCGATCATCCCCTCCTCTCGAGCCTGCTTCAGCATCCTGCCTATCTTCAGGTTGATCGCGGCAGGCACATTGCCATAAGCGCGTAGCTGCTCGGCGTCATCGGCACCAAGCACACCCGCAAGCTCTGGAAACGGATTCTGCCTGCGGAGGTGGCACCGCAGCGCATGGACAAACGCAATCTGGTGCAGAACGAGCCGGCGGCCAAGCGGAATCTGTTCGACATCCTCAAAGTTTTCATCCAGCATCGTGAGGAACTGCCGCGCCAGTGCACGCGAGGTATTCACCAGATTTCCCCACAACTGACGCGCCTCCCACCAACGCCCATAGGCAGCGTTCGTACGGAATGCCAGAAAGATCGTGATCGCTGAACCCAGCGGCGCCAGGGGGAGACCACTCAGTGCAAGAAATTTGAAGTCGTACACGGAGTACAGAACTGCAATCGTGCAGTCGAAGGCGAGCAGGAGCATCAGGCGCTTCGATGCGTGCGGCCACAGCCGCTTCAGCGATAGTTGATCGCTAACCATCATGCTCTTGGCTCCGGAGGTTGACTCATACGTGGCAGTCTCGTCGTCATCCCCGATTAGACTGCTCATCCTCGATGGTCGAGGCCTATCTTTGCGCCACATCTATCGCAGCGTCGAAGGCCAAAATCGATGACTCATCGATAGGAATCGGAGCCTATCTTTCGGTCATCTCCGCTGCGAGCGCCTATCTTTTGGCGTCTAATGGAACAGAGGGCATACGTTTGGGTTCGACACGCAAGAAAAAGCCTGTTCCCAGGCTCACATTCCGCGCCAGGTCATTCATCACCAACCGGACCCGAATGATGCAGCTCGCGATTGCGCTTGTCCTTCTGCTGGCCGGTCTCGAATGGTACTTCGACTTCGACTTCTCGCTGGGCATCTTCTATATCTTTCCCGTCATCGTGGCCGCAATGGTACTCAAGCGATGGCTGGTCATTCTCGCAGCCATCGTCTGTGCCTTTGTCCGCGGCCTGTTTACTTTGAACGACTCCATGCTCGAGGACACACTGCGCTTCTGCATGGCGACCATCGCCTACACGGGATGCGGTCTTCTCGTCTATCAGATCAACTACAGTCAGCGCCTCATGCTGGAACACTACGCCCGCATCCGTATAGAACAGAAGCTTCGCCAAAAGGCAGAAGAACAACTCCGCCTCCTGGCCGAGAGCAGCCCCGCCGGGCTCCTCACCGTAGGCTCTACGGGAAAGATCATCGCAGTGAACCACGCAGCCTGCACCATGTTCGGCACTGATGAGGCCTCGCTACTCAACCATCCCATCCGCGACTATCTCCCGTTACTCGCCGATGCTCTGAGCCTCAGCCCCGACATCGATCATATCCGCACCTCCGCAACCACGTGGGCCCGGCGATCCGATGCCACCGTCTTTCCGGCAGCCACATGGTTCTCCATCTACGGGGCAAAGGGACAGCGCAATCTCGCTGCCATCGTCGTCGATCACTCCGAAGAGGTCCGCGACCGCGAACGTAGCCACTTTGAGCAGATGGTTCACTACAATCGAGTTCTCGCGGGCGCTGTCTCGCATGAGATTCGAAACCTCTGCTCCGCCATCGCAGTGGTCACCTCAAACCTGGAGCGGCGATCCCCAGTTGCCGGCGATGCAGACTTCCAGGCCCTCAAGAGCCTCGTTGGAGGCCTGAGCAAACTAGCCTCATTTGACCTTCGCAACCAGGCACGTAAGGCGCTCTCGCAAGTCTCAGCAGAATCGCTCTTCGATGAACTACGAGTCATCATCGATCAAGACTGGGGAGACATCGGCGGCACGATCCATTGGAAGATAGAGAGTGGCCTCACTGGGATCGCGGCGGACCGGCACAACCTGTTGCAGGTCCTGCTGAATCTCTCTCAGAACTCCCTCCGTGCCGTGGACAGCTGCCCTCGCAAAGAGCTCGCGATCTCAGCCATGGAACGCGATCGGCAGAGCGTAATTCAGGTCTGCGACACCGGCGTCGGCGTCGGGAATACGGAGCTGTTGTTCCATCCCTTCCATCCCGGCTCGCAAGGCTCCGGGCTAGGACTCTACGTCTCTCGCGCCATCGTCAGGAACTTCGGTGGGGAGCTGCACTATATTCCCGTTGAAACAGGCTGCTGCTTTGAGATTGTGATTCCTTTCCTCAGCACGTTGGTGGTAAACCAAACCTGATGCCGAATATCTCTCATGCGGCCGACAGGCGCATCCGTCTCTGTGTCATCGACGATCACGCTCTCTTTCGCGAAGGCCTCATACGCCTGCTTGCCAGCGATCCCAGGTTCGAGGTCGTCTTCCACACAGGTACCTCTGCCGAAGCGATGGAGTTGCTCTCCCACCACACCGTCGATGTGCTGATCCTCGACTACGACCTCGGCGGTCAGACCGCCGTCTCCTTCGTGGAGCAGTTGAAGGCCTACAGCTTCGCCGGCCGCATCCTCATCGTCACTGCCGGCCTTCCCGACAGCGACGCCCTCGAGTTGATCCGCCTCGGCATCAGCGGCATCTTTCACAAGCAGGACTCGCCGGAAGACCTGCAAACCAGCATCCATCAGGTCGCCCTGGGCCGCGTCCTGATCGACCAGAAGTATCTTCAAAACCTCGTGACGGCCTCCCCTGCTCCCGAAGAGGCATCTCCGCGCTTCACGGAACGAGAGCGATCCATCCTCCGCTTCCTCTTGCAGGGCCTCGCGAACAAGGAGATCGCCACCCACCTCAGAGTCTCCGAGAGCGCCGTCAAATCGTCCCTGCAGCTTCTCTTCAACAAGCTCGGCGTCCGCACCCGCAGCCAGCTCGTCCTGATCGCAATTGAAAAGTATCGCAATCAGCTCTAGAGCAATCTTCTGTTACTGAGCAAGATATAAAATCCTTCCAGCGGTTCCGAATTCGTGCATCCGATAGTGGCGAAGCCTCTACAACTCACCTGGGCCGAACTAGGCCCATTCCCCGGCCGATCGAACCAACTCCAAGGAGGCAATCATGTCCACCCCGGAGAAGTACGACGTGATCTTCATTGGCACCGGCGAGGGTGGCAAATACCTCGCCTGGCACCTCGCATCCCAGGGCGCTCGTGTCGCCTCCATCGAGAAAGATGAGATCGGAGGCGCCTGCCCCAACGTCGCCTGTCTACCGAGCAAGAACATTATCCATAGCGCCAAGGTAGCCTCCTTCTTTCAGCGAGGCTCCGAGTTCGGCGTGGTTCATGGCGACGGGCACGTCGATATGGCTGGCGTCAACGCCCGCCGCCGGAAGATGGTCGATGGCCTCCACGAGCTGCACTTCGCCAACTTCAAGAAGAGCGGCGCAGAGATCGTCAAGGGCTTCGGTCATTTTGTCGGGGAAAAGACCGTTCAGGTTGATCTCCTCGCCGGCGGAACCCGTACCCTCCGTGCCGACAGGATCTTCATCGACACCGGCTCCCGCGCCACCCTTGATCCCATCCCCGGCCTGCTCGAAGCCAGACCTCTTACACACATTGAAGCCCTTGAGCTCGACACCCTTCCCGAACACCTCATCATCGCCGGCGGAGGTTACGTCGGCCTCGAGTTCGCGCAGGCCATGCGTCGCTTCGGCTCCCGAGTCACCATCGTCGAGCGCAACAACACACTGGCCCATCGCGAAGATCCGGACGTCTCCGAGGCGCTCCAGCAGCTCTTCCACGACGAAGGCATCGATGTGGTCACCGGAGCAACGATCGACCGCATAGAGGGCCTCTCAGGAGCCAGCGTCACCCTTCACATCACACAGGCCGCCGGACAATCCGTCCTCAGTGGCTCTCACCTTCTGGTCGCCACCGGCCGCACGCCCAACACCCAGAACATCGGCCTCGAACTCGTCGGAGTCCAGACCACCGCCAGCGGCCACATCCAGGTCAACGACAGGCTGGAAACCACCGCTCCCGGCATCTGGGCCATGGGCGACTGTACAGGAGCCCCTCACTTCACCCACATCTCCCTCGACGACTTCCGCACCATCCGCGACAACCTCGCAGGAGGCAACCGCACCACCGCTGGCCGGCAGGTCCCCTCCTGCATGTTCACCGACCCCGAACTCGCCCACGTCGGCCTTCCCGAGAATGAGGCAAAGCTTCAGGGCATTCCTTATCGCCTCACCCGGCTCCCCATGCTCGGCGTCCTCCGCGCCCGTACTCTGTCCGAGACCCGCGGCTTCATCAAGGCACTCATAGCCGACGACGATCGCATCCTGGGCTTCACCGCCTTTGGCTCCGGAGTCGGAGAGTACCTTCCCGTCGTACAGCTGGCCATGGCCAATAACCTGCCCTACACGGCTATTCGCGATCTCATCATCACCCATCCCACCTTGTCCGAGGGTCTCCTCTTCCTCTTCTCCGCCGTCCCGGCGAAGACAGCAGGCAGCCCCCCGTCGTCCAGCCACTGATCACCGCTGCAAAAAAAGGTCAAAAAGTCGGCATGTTTTTAGCGAACAAAAAAGTGGCATCCCGCTGTCCACGGTAGCCACTCTTCTCACCACGATCTACCGCGCAAAATCAGCGCAAAATGTCCTCTAATACCAGGGAAAGCTCAGTTTTTTCGTCTCGATATTTAACGATCACCGGAGCCGAAATACTCAACCCCCACTCCTGCCCCTTCCCTTTGTTTACAGCGCGCGACCCCGGAACCACCACCGCACCCTCAGGAATCACCAGCGGCATCTCCGCCGTAGCCTTATAAACCTCGCCCCGCACCAGGTCATACACCGGAGTTCCCCGCGTCAACACCGTCCCAGCAGCTAAAACAGCGCGCTTCCGCACCACTGTCCCCTCATAAACCCCTGTATTCCCACCCACCAGCACATCATCCTCAATAATGACGGGGCTGGCGTTCACCGGCTCCAGCACCCCGCCGATCTGCGCTGCTGCACTCAGATGCACCCGCTTGCCAATCTGCGCACAGCTCCCCACCAGAGTATGAGAGTCCACCATCGTCCCTTCATCCACGTAAGCCCCCACATTCACATAAGCCGGCGGCATCACCACAACCCCTTTAGAAACAAAGGCTCCAGCCCTCACACTCGATCCGCCCGGCACAACCCGAACCCCATCTCCAGCGGCAAACCGCCGCGCCGGATAAGTCGCCTTATCCACAAAAGAAAGACCCTCAGCCGATCCCATCTCCACCAGTGAGCCCAGCCGAAACCCCAGCAAAATCCCGCGTTTCACCCAGGCATTCACCCGCCAGCCAAGCGGCAGGGAACTATCCGGCTCCGCCGATCGCAAATCACCAGCCTCTAAAGCACTCCGCAACTCCAGAAAAGCCGCCTCCGCCTCACCATTACCAACCGCCACCGCGCCCTGCACAAACCAATGCTCAATCCTGTCCTGCAACGTTCCGTTCAAACCCACGTATCACCTTTTCTTAGAATCAGTTATCAATGTCATGTCAAAGCAGGATCTTCTAAAACATCCGCAGATCTTCGCCCGTAGGCGCAACTCCCACCAGCATCCCAAGCTCACCCACCATCCGCTCCAGCCTCCGCCGAGTAGCCGCCGACACCGGAACCATGGGCAGTCGCAGCACATCCTCTCCCCGCCCCAGCATGTGCAGCACAGCCTTCACCGGAGCCGGGCTCGCCTCCCAGAAGTGCGCCTGCATCAGCCGGAAGAACTGCCGGTTAATCCTCCGTGCCCCAACCCAGTCGTTCTCCAGCCCCGCTCGCACCATTCGCGCCATCTGGCCCGGAATCACATTCGAAGCCACCGAGATCAGCCCCGCACCGCCAAGCGAAAGCACCGGCAAAGCCAATCCATCGTCCCCGCAAAATATCTTGAAGCTGCGCGGAGCCGTAGTCAGCAACTCCGTGATCTGGGTCATATTCCCGCTCGACTCCTTCACTCCGATCACATTTTTCAGCTCCGCCAGCCGCAATACCGTCGCCGGCTCCAGGTTCGCGCCTGTCCGTCCGGGAATGTTGTACAGCAACACCGGCAGCTCAGTTGCCTCTGCGATCGCCCTGAAGTGCTGATACTGCCCCTCCTGCCCTGGTCGGTTGTAGTAAGGATTCGCCGTCAGGATCCCAGTGAGCCCATGTACCTGGGATAGCTTCCGCACCCGTGCCACTACCTCATGCGTTGCGTTGTGTGTGCATCCGCCAAACACCGGCACCCGCCCGGCCGAGGTCGCAACCACGACCTCGATCACCCGCAGCCACTCCGCCTCAGTCAGCGTCGAAGCCTCACCGGTAGTTCCGCACGGAATCAGGAAATCGATCCCACTCTCAATCTGCCAATTGACCAGCGCATGCAACGCAGGCTCATCGACACCGCCGTCTCTCCGGAAAGGAGTTACCAGCGCCGTTCCACAACCCATCAAATCCATAATGTCTGCAAGTTTACCGCTTAGTGTTTGTTGAATTCAGCACATATCTGTTTTGCCGCTGGAAAGGGCAAGGAAAGGGCAATAAAAAAGCCCCGGCAGTCATCCGCCGGGGCTTCGTCTTATGCAAAAACTACCCGCGATAAAGCTCCGAGGGTATATGGAACTCAGGTAGATGCAGCGCCGCTCCATTCACCGTACCCGGCGCCATGTCCATGCACTTCACAAAGGCAGTCTGGAACTTCGCCATCTCCTGCTTCGTGCCCACGGTGACGCGAACGTAGTTCGGCATCGCAGTCCACGAACGGCCAATGGCAACGTTCTCCTTCAACATCGCCTGCTGGAACTCGTGCCCTGGCCGTTTCACATCGACCATGAACATGTTGCCCTGCGATCCCGGAACAATCTTGTAACCCTTCTTACTCAGGAACTCCAGCGTCTCAGAGCGAATGTCCGAGTTGATCTTCTTCCGCAGCGGCACCAGGTCCTTGTCCAGCAGGCTGGCGCGCGCACCCGCAGAGCTTGTGATCGAGATGCTCGCCAGGCTTCGGCTCGGCCCGCCCACAGAGGCGAATCGCTCCAGCAGGTCCGGCCTCGCCACCGCAAAGCCTGCGCGGATGCCGGCCATGCCGTAGATCTTCGAGAACGTCCGCATCACGATAACGTCCTTGTCCTGGGCCACGAGGTCAATGCACGATTCATCGTTGGAGAAGTGGTGATAGGCCTCATCGATGATGACGACGGAGCCGGCAGGCTTGTTATTCACCAGCCACACGATGTCTTCCTTCGGCGTCATCGTTCCCGTCGGATTATTCGGATTGACGATGTAATAGGCGCCGGGCGAAGGATGCGCCTTCAGCATCGCCTTCACGTCATGCGCATAGGTCGCGGTCAGGGGAACCGGAAACTTGGAAGCCTTCATCGTGTCTGCTGCACGCGGACCCTGCTCGTAGCTCGGGTCGCCATAGACCAGCGGCTTATCGGGGCCAATGTTCGACATCAGCGCCAGATCGAGCGGCCCACCCGACCCAGGAAATAGCGCGGAGTAGCCACGCTTCAAGCCAAACTGCTCGTTGAACACCGTAAGGGTCTTCATCGTCTCGTCGAAGTGGTACCGACCACCCAGGGGGGCGGTAGTACATATCGCCGTCAACGCGGACTGCGCAGGCCCCAGAGGATTTTCGTTCGAACTGATGATGACCGTGTCCGGCGAAAGCTGGCGCATGTCGCCCATATCACGACGCCTGTCGGGCGAGGCCGCCGCTGGCGCACCCTGCTGGATCGCGGCAAACGCCGGAAAAGAGGTAGCTGCTGCGGAGGCTGCTCCAAGGATGCGCATGAACGATCTGCGCGAAACGCCTGTGTTGATCGTGGAATTCATATTCGGTTCTCCTCAACTTCGATTAGGTATAGG
>Ga0193743_1000561_pt1 | contig 29004 bp, 34 predicted proteins | sample L2c2metaG_FD_143038 | JGI IMG/M metagenome (GOLD analysis project Ga0193743, IMG submission 143038) | Soil microbial communities from a riparian zone of the East river system, Colorado, United States - L2c2 | ecosystem: Environmental > Terrestrial > Soil > Riparian zone | place: USA: East River...
GCGGCGACCAAAGTCAGCAACTGGACAAAGCGGTCACGTCGCTGTCGGCGCTGATGGGCCGGCTCGCCGAGCGCAAAACCGACATCAGCAACTCGATTGCCTACGGCAACGCGGCCGCCGGAACGATCGCCGATCTGCTGACCCAGATGCGGCCACCATTCAAAGATACCGTGGCACAGTCGGTTCCAGTCAACGACATCGCGCTCGCCGACCATGACTACTTCGATGACTTCCTCAATACGTTGCCCGATGCCTACCAGGTACTGGCACGGCAAGGGATGTACGGCGACTTCTTCACCTTCTACCTGTGCGATGCCGTGCTCAAGGTCAACGGGAAGGGGGGCCAGCCGGTGTACGTCAAGCTCGCTGGACAGAGCTCGGGACGGTGCGCACCGCGATGACGTCGTATTCGCAACGCCAACTGGCGGTCATCGGTCTCACCGGAGTCATCGTGGTGGCCTTGCTCGTGATGGGCGCGCTGCAGTACGACAAGCTGCCCTTCCTCACCACCCCAAAGGTGTCGCACTCGGCCTACTTCGCCGATTCCAGTGGCATCGATACCGGTGCGCCGGTACAGGTGTCGGGTTTTCAGGTCGGTGCGGTCACCGGCGTGGAACTGGACGGGGCCCGGGTGTTCGTCACCTTCAACGTCGACGAAGGCATCCCGCTCGGGGATCGCACCGAAGCGGCCATCAAGGCCAAGAGCCTGTTGGGTTCCAAGGTGCTCGAACTCGACCCGCGTGGAGGCGGCCAGTTGGCGGGGCCGATTCCGATGGACCGCACCACCCCGGCGTACGAACTCCCCGATGCCCTCGGCGATTTGGCGCAGACGATCGATTCGTTGGACACCGGCCGGCTCAACGATTCGTTGACGACCTTGGCGGAGACGTTCAAGGACACGCCCCCGCAGCTCAAGACCGCAGTCGAAGGTCTCTCGCGGTTCTCCCAGGCGCTCGATGAACGCGACGACCAGCTGAGGAATCTGCTGGCCAACGCCAACAAGTCCACTTCCGTGCTGGCCCAGCGCAGCGACCAAGTCGTCGGCCTGATCGTCAACACCAACGCGCTGCTGGCGCAACTACAAATGGAAAGCTCGGCGCTGGACCAAATCTCGGGCAATGTCTCGGCGCTGTCGCGACAGCTATCGGGTTTCGTTGCCGACAACCGCAGTCAGCTGCACGGTGCGCTCGACAAGCTCAACGGGGTGCTGTCCATCGTCGATGGCCGCAAGGAGCGGATACAGAAGTCGATCACACTACTCAACGACTATGCGATGTCACTGGGCGAGTCGGTGTCCTCGGGTCCGTTCTTCAAGGCCTATGTCGCCAACCTGCTTCCCGGCCAGTTCGTGCAGCCCTTCGTCGATGCGGCGTTCTCCGATCTGGGTCTGGACCCCAGTGTGTTGCTGCCTTCACAGCGCGTCGACCCGCCGACCGGCCAGCCGGGCACGCCGGCGCTGCCGGTGCCCTACCCGCGCACCGGTCAGGGCGGCGAGCCGACAACGACCCTGCCCGATGCGATCACGGGCAACCCGGGCGACCCGCGCTATCCCTACCGCGAGCCGCTGCCGGCACCTCCGCCCGGTGGCCCACCGCCGGGCCCGCCAGCCCCGCCACTGCCCGAGCTCGAACCCACCACCGATGGAGCGCAGCAATGAGATCCACGCGAACCAGGATCGTGGTGGCCGTCGTGCTGGTGCTCGCGGCGCTCGGAGGCATCGCGGTGCTGCGGTGGTTGCCCGCGATGGAGAACAGAACCAACGTCGTCGCGTATTTCGACAACAGCAACGGCATCTTCGTCGGCGACAACGTGATCGTGCTCGGTGTGAAGGTCGGTGAGATCGACGACATCGCCCCGCAGCCGGACGGCGCGAAGATCAGTTTCTGGGTCGACGACAAGTACAAGGTGCCTGCACAGGCCAACGCGTTGATCCTGTCCCCGAAACTGATTACGTCCCGCGCCATCCAACTCACGCCCGCCTACACCGGCGGGCCCACCCTGGCCAACGGTGCAGTGATACCCAAGGCGCGCACCGCGGTGCCCGTCGAGTTCGACGACTTCCGCCAGCAGCTGGAGAAGCTCACCGAAAGCCTGCAACCGACGCAGCCAGGCGGAGTCAGCCCGATGGGACAGTTCATCAACACCACCGCCGACAACCTTCGCGGGCAGGGCGCACACATCCGTGCCACGATCATCAAACTATCGCAAGCCGTTTCGGCACTCGGCGACCACAGCGCCGACATCTTCGGCACGGCAAAGAACCTCTCGACACTAGTGGCCGCACTGCACGACAGCGCCGATCTGATGCGCATGCTCAACAACAACCTGGCCTCGGTCACCGCCTTGTTGGCTAACGATCCCGACGAGGTCTCGCACGCGGTCACCGACCTCAACACGGCGATCACTGACGTCACGGGGTTCGTGGCCGACAACCGCGAAGCCCTTGGCACCACCACCGACAAGCTGGCATCGATCACCAAGGCCCTCGTCGACAGCCTCGACGACGTCAAGCAGACCCTGCACGTGCTGCCCAACGTCGTCGCCAACGTCAACAACATCTACGAGCCCGCACATGGCGCCATCACCGGCATACTGTCGATCAACAACTTCGCCGACCCGATCTCGTTCGTGTGCGGCGCAATTCAGGCCGCATCACGGCTCAACAACGAGCAGTCGGCCAAGCTCTGCGTGCAGTACCTCGCGCCAATCGTCAAGAACCGCCAGTACAACAACCTGCCCGTCGGATTGAACCCCCTCGTCAACGCGCAGGCGCGACCGAATGAAATCACCTACAGCGAAGACTGGATGCGCCCCGACCACCAGGCCAGCGCGCCGCTGGCCGCGGAGACAACCACCTCCACCGATCCCGTCGCCGGGCTGCCCGGCATGATGGCTCTCCCCGGGAATGGGCAATGATCGCGCAACGCTGGCGCAGCCTTCGGATTACTGCACTGCTGGCGTTGGCCGCCGTGGGTGTCGCCGGGTGCGGGTGGCACGGCTTGAACTCGCTGCCGCTGCCCGGCACCGAAGGGCGTGGCCCCGGTTCGTACCAGGTACAGGCGCAGCTTCCGAATGTCGTGAACATCCAACCGAACTCGCGCGTCAGGGTCAACGACGTGACGGTCGGCACGGTGGTCAGGGTCGAGCGTGAGGGCTGGCACGCGCTGGTCACGATGCGGCTCAACGGTGACGTCGCACTGCCCGCCAATGCCACCGCCAAGGTCGGCCAGACCAGCCTCTTGGGCACGGTGCACATCGAACTGGCCCTGCCGAGCGGCACCCCACCCGAAGGGCACTTGCATGACGGCTCGCTGATCCCCCTCGAGCATGCCGGCGGGTATCCGACCACCGAGCAGACCCTGTCGGTGGCGTCGATGTTCCTCAACGGCGGCGGCCTCGGTAAGGCGCAGGACATCACCCAGGCCTTCAGTACCGCGTTCGCCGGACGAGAAGACGATCTGCGGTCCCTCATCGACCGGGTCGACGAGTTCACCAGCCACGTCCAGGAGCAGACCGACGACATCATTGCCGCCAACGAGAGCTTCAATACTCTCGCCGGTAAGTTCGCACAGCAGAAACCGGTGCTGGACAACGCATTGCACACCATTCCCGAAGCACTGGCGGTGCTCAAGGATGAGCGTGACAAGCTCGCCGAGGCCTTCGACCGGATCGGGATGTTCAGTGCCATCGCTGCCGACTCGGTCAATCAGACCAAGACCGCATTGATCAAGGAATTCGAACAACTTGGTCCGGTCCTGCATTCGCTGGCCGCCGCGGGCCCGGCCCTGACGCGTTCGTTGAGTCTGCTGGCGACCTACCCGTGGCCCAAGGAGACGATGACGAAGTACTTCCGCGGCGACGCCGCCAACATCACGATGATCATCGACCTGACGTTGAGCAGACTGGATACGTCCTTCTTCACCGGCACCAGGTGGGAAGGCAACCTGACCGAACTGGAGATGCAGTGGGGCCGGACGATCGGTCAGCTACCCAGTCCGGTCACCGGCGGCAACCCGTTGGTCGCGCCCTATCACCTCGACCAGGGACCTTAGGATGTACCTCGACCGAGGCATCCAAATCCGGCTAGCGGTGTTCACCGTCATCGCACTTGTTGCGGCGGGCATCATGGTGTTTCGCTATATCGACTTGCCGGCAATGCTTTTCGGGGTCGGACGCTATGAGGTCACCGTCAACCTTGATCGCGCCGCCGGGCTGTATCCGCAAGCCAACGTCTCCTACCACGGCACCATGGTGGGGCAGGTCGAGAGTGTGGCCCTGACCGACAGCGGGGTCCGGGCGGTTCTGTCGCTCAACTCCGAATACCCGATTCCCTCGCGGTTGCGCGCCGAGGTGCACAGCCAGTCGGCGATCGGTGAACAGTACGTCGACCTGATGCCGCAGGGCGGCAGCGCCCCGCCACTAAAGAACGGTGACGTGATCGCCGCTGGCGACACCACGGTCCCACCGGACTTCGACTCGTTGCTAGACGCCACAAACCGAGGCCTCGACGCGATCCCGCAGGACAATCTCAAAACGGCGATCGACGAAAGTTACTTCGCCGTTGGTGGTTTGGGTCCCGAGTTGACTCGGCTGGTCAAAGGTGGAACCGACCTCGCGATCGAGTCCGACAAGAATCTTGATTCGTTGATCACGCTGATCGACCAGTCTCAGCCCGTGCTGGACTCTCAGGGTCAAAGCGCAGACGCCATCAGCGCATGGGCTGCCCACGTCGCAACGATATCCAAACAGCTGGCCGCCCGTGATGATTCGGTCGCAGGGATACTGCAGAACGGTGGAGCTGCTGCCGACGAGGGACGCAAACTGTTCCAGCGGTTGCAACCCACCCTGCCGCTGTTGCTGGCCAACCTCAGCGGCCTCGGCGAGGTGGCCGTCACCTATCAGCCGGCCCTCGAGCAGTTGCTCGTCTTGATTCCGCAGGCGGTTGCCGCGGCGCAAGGATCGCTGGTCGCCAACCACAACACCAGGCAGGACTACAAGGGCATCTACTTGGACTTCAACCTCAACCTGGGCCTGCCGCCGGTCTGCAACACCGGGTTCTTGCCGCCGCAGCAGCAACGCGTGCCCAGTGATCAGGACTACCCCGCCCGACCCGCCGGCGACCTGTATTGCCGGGTACCGCAGGACTCGCCATTCAACGTTCGCGGTGCGCGCAACTATCCCTGCCTGACGGTTCCGGGTAAACGGGCTCCCACCGTGAGAATGTGTGAAAGCAACGAGAGCTACGTGCCGCTCAACGATGGATACAACTGGAAGGGCGACCCCAACGCCACCTCCTCGGGCCAGGACATTCCGCAACTGCCCCCGGGGGCGCCACCCCCGGCGGGCGCCCCGCCACCAGGAGCAGGCCCCGCCGCGTCGGCGCCGCCGCTGATAGGGGCCGCCGAATACGACCCGGCGACCGGGTCGTACATCGGGCCCGACGGGCATCTGTACACCCAATCGGACCTATCGCAGGGCGCACCAAAGGACAAGTCGTGGCAATCGATGCTGACACCACCGAACTGACTGAGGTCGACAGCGACGAACGTTCCAGCGCGGAGTCCAGATTCTGCGGAGTCGCCGTGGCGTGGATTACATGGTGAGTTACGCATGCGCGAGATACGGGGACCGGCAGCATCTTCGGACGCGTAGCGAGACCGGCTGACGGTTTCGTTCATCTGCCTGTTGACATCTCAACGGGCGGCGGCCTAGCGTATTGGTTCGTATACGTACTAATTGACGAAATGGCTGATCGTCGACTCGCTGCAGATGAGAGGTAGAACATGACGACAACGCGGTATGTCTCCGGCAACCGTCCTGTCGATGATCTCTACGGAGATCTGGCGGCCGCGAATGTCCAGCCGCTGTGGGAGATGAACGATCTCCTCACCAGCGAACCGCGTCCCAGCACGATGCCGTTCCGTTGGAAGGCAGTTGACCTGTGGAAGTTGGCCACCCGATCAGGAGAGTTGGTTCCCGTTGAAGGGGGAGGTGACCGCAGAGTGTTGGCGATGGCCAACCCTGGGCTGAGTGGTGCCCCGTTCATCTCCACAACGCTCTGGGCGGCCATGCAATACCTACTGCCCGGTGAGGCTGCGCCTCCCCATCGACATACGCCGGCCGCGTTGCGTTTCATTCTTGACGGCGACGGTGTATCCACGACGGTCGACGGCGATCCGGTGGGAATGGCCCGCGGTGACCTGATCCTCACACCGTCGTGGACCTTCCACGCGCACCTCAACTCCGGACCCAGTCCGATGATGTGGCTCGATGTCCTGGATCTGCCGCTGGTGGGCACCCTGGAGGCCATCTTCTTCGAGCGCGGGCAATCGCACGATCCTCATGTTAGCCCGCTGCGCTCGTCCGCTGAGCGGCTCTACGGTCAAGGTCCGGGATTGGTGCCCGCCGGCCGGGACGCGCCGACCGGCGGGCCCGTCCATTCGCCCCTGACGGTGTATCGGTGGGCAGACACCGACTCGGCCTTGGACGCCTTACTGGAGGTCAACGGCTCAAATGAGGCGACACTGCGCTACACAGACCCCAGCCGCGGGAGTGACGTCATGCCGACGTTGCGCTGTGAAATGACCCGCCTGCTGACGGAAAGCTCGAGCGTAGCGACTCGGCAGGCCGGCTCCCGGGTAATGGCGGTCCTCAACGGCGAAGGGCGGGTCGACATCGGTGACCAGACGTTCAGTCTCGACCGCGGCGACGTCTTCGTGGTGCCGTCGTGGAGCACCTGTCGACTACACGCCGACACCACCCTGGACCTGTTCACCTGCAGTGATGCGCCCGTACTGGAAGCACTGTCGCTGTTCCGCAGTGAGGTCGTGAAAACGCGATGACTGCAGCATGTTTCGATACGTCCGCGCTTGGAGTCCCCGCGTGATATTGGTCAGCTTTCGCCATCCGACTCGGGGCTCCACAGTGGGGCTGCAGACCTCGACGACCGAGCTCATTGACCTGCGGCCGCTCGTCCCCGGCCCGTTGTCAGGCCTTAGTGCCATCCGCCGCCTGCTCGAAGCCACCGGCGGCCGGCCCCGGTTCGGCAGTGCCGAGCTCGATGGTCTGCCTCGAGTGCTGATCGACGACGTCGAGTTCGAGCCGATCGTGCCCGATTCGACCAAAGTCATTGCTGCACCGGTCAATTACCGCGATCACCAAGAAGAGATGAGTCAAGATTTCGGTATCGAAGCCCTCGGGGTGTTTCTGAAGGCACCGTCATCAGTGCTGGGGCACGGCGGCGTGGTCCGGTTGCCTTACACGGATCGCCGTTTCGACCAAGAGGGCGAACTCGCTGCGGTGATCGGGCGTACTGCACGCTTCGTGTCGGTCGCCGAGGCGCTCGACTTCGTCGCGGGCTACACCTGCTGCCTGGACATTACGATGAGGGGTGGCGAAGACCGTTCTACCCGTAAGTCGTTCGACACCTTTACCCCTGTGGGCCCGCAACTGGTCACCCCGGACGAGGTGGGCAACATGTCGAAGTTGCAGCTGCGCACCACCGTTAATGGCACGCTACGCCAGGACACCGACATCGGCGACCTCATCTGGAATGTGCCCCAACTGGTGAGCTACGCATCCTCGGTGATGACCCTGCACCCTGGGGACATCATCACCACCGGGACACCTGCGGGTGTCGGCCAGATCGGCGATGGCGATGTAGTCAGCGTCGATATCGACCGGGTCGGCGCACTGTCGATAGTTGTGAGCTCCGCCGGTGCAATGACCTGTCCCACCCGTGGTGCAATGCGTGGACCCCGACCCCCGGCTGACGTGACGCCCGTGCGTAGCCGCAGGACCGGGGAATCGTGACGTCGCCATCTCGGTGCCTCCCAGACGCGCTTCTTCGGCGAATACTGATATCGGTGCAACCGTCGTAGAGTGCGTTTTCGCGGCGCGATCAAGGGCAACGTCCCGACGACGCGCGCGGAAGCGGAGGTGACATGCCGACCGGGTCGATGACACGGACGCAGCCGAGGGCATCTGATGGATTGCCGGTGATGGCGAGCAGTCCGGGATATCTGATCCGACGCGCGCAACAGGTCCATGTCAGCCTGTGGCAGAAGCACATCAAGCAGAATCTGACCTCGGTGCAATACGGTGTGCTTCTGGTGCTGGGCCAGCGGAGCGCGATCGATCAGACGAGCGTCGCCGAACTGATGTCCCTGGACAAGAACACCGCAGCGGACGTGTTGCGCCGCCTGCGAAACCGCGCGGTCGTCGCCCGCGAGCGAGATCCCGCCGACGGACGTCGGTGGCTTACCCAGCTCACCGATGAGGGTATGTCCATGCTGCTGCACGCGGCGCCGGCAGTCCTTGAGGTGCAGGACCGAATTTTGGATCCGTTGTCGGCCGATGAGGCTGAAACCGTGCTGCGATTGCTGCGTGCGGTGGCCTACCGCGGTGATCCGCCCAACGTCGCGTCGGGCGCTGCGCCGAAAACCACGGCGCCCGGCTGGCCTCCGCGATTGGCCGCGCTCCAGTTGCACACTGCGCCTGGTCATCTGGTGCGGCGTAGCCAGCAATTGCACACACTGTTGTGGACCGAAGAAGTGTCCGCGGATCTGACGTCGGTGCAGTACAGCGTGCTGCTGGTTCTCCATCGCGAGTCGTCGACCGATCAAGGCGCGCTGGGTCGGCATGCCCACCTTGACAAGGCAACCGGCACTGAAGTCGTTTCGCGCATGCAAGACCGCGGGCTGATCAACCGCGTGCGCGACGAAACCGACGGGCGCCGCTACCGGTTGAGTCTGTCGGCGAAGGGACTGAAGGTGCTACGCGCCCATGCCGACGGGGTTCAAACGGTGCAGCGCCGACTGATGGAGCCGCTCTCGAGGGCCGAGCGTCGGACGTTCGTCTCGCTGATGACGAAGGTGGTGAGCGCTGCTGAAGACTGAACCGCATGCGTGGACGACTTTCGCTTCGAGAGCTAACTGGGTGTGTCATAGAGACTTTGGACGAAGTGGCGTGTGTTCGCCGTCTGGTAGTGGCGCTCGACCTGCAATACGGCGATGGTCTACACCGCCGCCATCGACTTGAGCCCGGTCGAACGACACAGATGAATCCTGCCGATCACGGAATCGGCAGGATTCTCTGTCGACGACCCCTGGGCGAGCACCCGGTACGGTCCGAATGCCCCGGGTGCACGGCGATCCCCGACGCATGCTGGCCGTGGAGCCACGCATGCCGTGGCGATCAACGGTCACCGAGCTGGCGTCGACGCCGTGGTCGTGAAGTAGAAGAAGTCCCGCTGGTCGGGTCGCACATGGCGGTCCGCCGGACCCACCATGGCCGGCATCAACCGCTGCGGGGCGCTGCCGCCGGCGCTGCGCCAGCTGCGGACGAACCCCATCCCGGAATGGACGTCGAGTTCCATCCCGGTGAGTGCGCCTGCCTTTGCGAGTGCGACGCCGAGGGGTGTCGATGTTCAAGTTGTCGCCGGCCACATAGACGATGTCGCCGGTGCGGGTGATGCCCATCGCCGATCACCAGGTGTACTGCAGCTGGTTGCGAGGGGTTCCCCAGCGCAGTAGACATCAGGTTGCTCGAGTTCGATCGTCAACAGTTCGTGTCCACGAGTCCGACCGCGATCGGCACAGGAATTAACAACGGGCCTCTCATTGCTCGAAGGCGTCGTGCCAGACGGACTGCGAACCGCTGTCTCCGATTCTGTACACCGTCACCACCGACCCGATCGCCAGGACGACGATTGCGACAGTCAGCAACACCGCACCGATGCGTGTAGCCGCCGGCGACATCGACTTGAGCCGGTCGGCCACCGGCCTCGTTCCCGCCGCCGACCAAAGGAGCAGGAGCAGCGTCAGCGGAGCTACCCAGTAAATGAGCTGATCGCCGAGTTCTGCGTGCCGGCTGATCAGTTCCGAGGGCCGCTTGTGGGCCTGCAACCACTCACCTGCGTTCGTGGTCAAAGGAATTGCCACCAAGGCGATCACGGCCGCGATGAGGGGCGCCAATCCGAGCCGTCGACGCGCCGCGGGCCAGGTCACGGCGACGATTGCCAGCATCGCGGTAACCGGGACGGCGACGACGGTTAGGTGCACCAGCAGAGGATGCGCGGGCAGTCCGTTGATTGTGTCCACGATGTCATTCAAGTGTCGGCGCCTGAAGGGACGCTGAGAGCTGTCCACGCACCGGGGCGCGTGGGGTGTGGCGGCAGATCTCGTGGTGACCGAACGGTGATCGCCTGCGCGATGATCGCGGCCAGGTCGACGTGACTCCGTTCAGTCGTCGCAACAGTCGCAGTCGTGTCCGCCGGACGCCGACCCAGAGGAGACCGGTGTGGATCAGCACGGGTCGCGGCAACGGGTCGGCGGGATTGAACCCATCGCGCCCGCAGTACGTGCCATCTATATCACCGCCGATACGAGGGGGCACGATGCAGATACCAACCTGCCTGCACGCTGGCGTCGCGGCCACTGGGATTGCCGTCGTGGGGATCGCCGCCATGGCCGCTGTACCTCTGGCTCCGGTAACTCAGTACCAATCACCACCGACCGTGGCGCAGAATGTCCGGCTGGCGGCCGCGACGGTTCCACCCGGCGGACTCATCACCAGCTTCTTGGGCAATCAGCTCATCTACTGCTCGCTCATCTGCCCGCTCCTCGTCCAGACTGGCGTGACGCCCGTCGTGACGACGCTGCAGACACCGGGTACGTTCCTCACCGCATTGCAATCGGGCAACCTGTTGAAGGCGATCGGCGTTACCGCCGCATCGGTGACCGGGCCCACGAACGCTGCCGCACAGCAGGCCATCCTCGTCGATGGCTCGATACCTGCGAAAAGGGCACTGAACGCGTTTGAGGTCGGTGTGGTCGGTCTGCTCAACGTCGTCCCCGCCGCCGCGGGCGGCCTGCCTGGGATCGCCGCGGCTCTCCAGACCGCCCGCCAAGACACCTTCACCGCGCTGAACTTGCCAGTCGTGGCCAATCCCACGCCAACCGTCATGCCGCGCGGTGTCGTTCAGGTCGTGGTGGTGAGCGCGCTCAATGTGGTCGGAGCAGTGATCTTCCCGGCCTTCAACGACGTCCTGTCCGGCGTGTTCCAGACTCCTGATGCCATAGCGCAGGAACTGGCAGCGACTGGCGATCCCGTACGAGCGGTCGCCGCGGGTGTCAACGCCGCGGCCGCGGCGGTGACCGCGGCCGGCGCCGTCATCGCGGACTCGGTCGCCACCGCCGTCAACGATATCCGCGCAGCCACCGAGCAAGCCCTCCCTGCGAACCGGACGGTGCCGACGCAGAATTCCGCCACGACGACGACGCCGGCGCGCACCGAGCTCGGCAGCTCGCGCTCGTTGGTCACGTCAACGGCCAAGCACGACGACGCCCAGTTCGGCACCACGCACCCATTGGCCACGACGACGGCCAAGCACGACGACGCCAACGCCCAGTTCGGCACCACGCACCCATTGGCCACGACGACGGCCAAGCACGACGACGCCGAGCGCGACACCTCGCACCCATCGGTCACGACGACGACCAAACCTGCCAACGCCGGGCCCGGCAGCTCACACTCATTGCGCGACGTCGCTTCGAACCTTCGGCAAACCGCGCGGAGCGTCGTCAAGAAGGACTCCGAGCGGCCTCATCACGCTGCGTCGCGCTAACCCGATAGGCGCTAAGTGATTGCGTGATCCAGCACTACGCCGTTGACTTCTCCAGGATGTGGACACCGCAGGCGGAGCCGAGTCCGATGACGTGGGCAAGGCCGACTTTCGCGTTCGTGATCTGTCGGTCGCCGGCCTCTCCGCGGAGGTGGTGGCAGACCTCCCAGACGTTGGCGATGCCGGTGGCCGCGATGGGGTGACCCTTCGACTCAAGGCCGCCCGACACGTTCACCGGCGTCGAGCCGTCGCGCCACGTGGCACCGGAATTGAAGAAGTCTGCGGCGCCGCCCTGTTCGCACAGCATCAGGTTGTCGTAGTGCACGAGCTCGGCAGTGGCGAAGCAGTCGTGCAACTCGACCAGATCGAGGTCGCTTGGGCCGACGCCTGCCTGCTCGTAGGCGATGGCGGCGGCCTTGCGGGTCAGCGTGTTGACGTTCGGCAGGACCTGGCAGCCCTCTTCGTAGGGGTCGGTGGTCAGCACCGACGCCGACACCTTTACCGCGCGCCGCCGCTGCTCGAGCGACAGCGACTTCAGCGTCTCGCCACTGCACACCACCGCTGCCGCGGCGCCGTCGCAATTGGCCGAGCACATCGGGCGCGTGTTGGGGTACGCGATCATGACGTCGTTCATGATCTGCTCCAGCGTGAACCTCTTCTGATAGGACGCAAGAGGATTCAGGGTGGAGTGGGCATGGTTCTTCTCGCTGATCTTGGCGAACAACTCGAAGCTAGTGCCGCCGTACTTGTGGCCGTACTCCATGCCGATCTGGGCGAAGACGCCCGGCATGGTCTCGGTGCCGATCCTGCCGTCGACGGGCGCGACCGCGCCGTAACGGCCGGCCGGGGTCCAGGTGTCGGCGTCCTTCTTCTTGGTGCCACCTCCGCCGAGCAGGCCTGCGCCGGCGAGCTTCTCGACTCCGACGGCCAGCCCGTAGTCCACCTCGCCTGCCTTCACCGCCATGATGGCGGTCCGCAGCGCGGTGGCGCCGGTCGCGCATGCGTTGGCGACGTTGTAGACGGGGATGCCGGTCTGGCCGATCTGCTTCTGAAGCTGTTGTCCGATACCGGCACTCGCGTTCATCAGATTTCCTGCCGCGAGTACTCCGATGTCTGCCATCGTGACGCCCGCGTCGGCCAGCGCGCCCATCGCAGCCTCGGCCGCCAGGTCGACGGTGTCGAGTTCGGTGTGCTTGCCGAACTTGGTCATCTTGATCCCGAGGATCCAGACCTCGTCGCTCGCGCTCATCGCTGGTGCTCCTTCGTCGTGTGGATGGGTGGTCTGTCGGGAACGCGTGCCGTCAGCCGACGGGCTCGAAGCCGAATCCGATCGCCTCGGTGCCTTCGGAGTCGGTGCCGATCGACTGGGTGGCAAGTCGCACCGTCATGCCGTCGTGAACGTGCTCGGCGTCGGGCTCGACGTTGATGAGGTTGCCGCGGACCTGGGTCCCACCGCAATCGACGACTGCCGCCACGAACGGGGTGGGGACTCCCGGTGCCGCGAACGCGACGATCGTGAACGCGCGCACGGTGCCCTCGGTCGCGATCGGTACCGCCTTGAACTCGGCAGTGAAACAGTTGGCACACGCGTTGCGCCGGTCGAAGAACCGGGCGCCGCAGTTCGTACACTCCTGCGCGACCAAGTGCGGTTCGTCGCCGTCCAGCACCAGATAGTCGACCAAGGGAATTTGCCCGGCCATTCGCACCTCCGTCGTCGGTGACTTCGACGTTAGTACCTCGACCGCCGACCGACGCCTGCCTTCGGATCAAATGATCGCGTGAGACTAGGTTCACAGGGAGCCGTACTCGTCGCGAGTTCACAGCCATGCAAGAGAGAGTGGATGCCGTGACCCCTAGCTTCGACGACGCCCTGCGCCTGCACGATCCCGAGTACCGCGGCTTCGCGAGCGACAACTACGCGGGAATCCACCCCGAGGTGCTCTCCGCCATCGCGGCCGCGAACGGGGGACACCAAATCGCGTACGGCGAGGACGTCTACACGGCCCGCCTGCAGGAGGTCATGGCCGCGCACTTCGGCGCGGGCGTCGAGGCGTTTCCCGTCTTCAACGGCACCGGGGCCAACGTGATCGGTCTGCAGTCGACGCTGCCGCGCTGGGGTGCCGTGATCTGCACGCAGACCGCGCACATCCACACCGACGAGAACGCCGCCGCCGAGCGCGTTGCCGGGCTCAAGCTGCTCACGGTTCCGACACCAGACGGCAAGCTCACCCCCGAACTCATCGACCGCGAGGCATGGGGCTGGGGCGACGAGCACCGGGCCCAACCGCTCGCGGTGTCGATCACGCAGACCACCGAACTCGGCACCGCCTACACCGCCGCGGAGGTGCGGGCGATCGCCGACCACGTGCACGAGCGCGGAATGACTCTCCAGATGGACGGCGCCAGGATCTCGAACGCCGCAGCCCATCTCGGGGCCAAGCTCCGCGAATTCACCACGGATGCCGGCGTCGACCTTCTGTCGTTCGGCGGAACGAAGAACGGCCTGATCTTCGGCGAGGTCGTCGTCGTGCTGAACCCCGCAGCCTCCGAGGGCCTGACGTACCTGCGAAAGCTCAACATGCACCTCGCGAGCAAGATGCGCTTCGTGTCCGCCCAGCTGATCGCCATCCTGACCGATGACCTCTATCTACGGTCAGCGGGCCACGCGAACGCGATGGCCACCCGCCTGCGCGACGCCGTCGAGGGGCTGCCCGGCCTGACGATCACGCAGAAGACGCAGTCCAACGCCGTCTTCGCGATCCTTCCTCCCGGCGTCGCGGACCGAGTTCGTGAGCGCTTTCGGTTCTACGACTGGGACCCGACGACGGGCGAGGTGCGCTGGATGTGCGCCTTCGACACGACCGAGGCCGACATCGACGCGTTCGCCGCGGCCCTACGCGAGGAACTCGCGGCGACCAGCACGCCCTGACACGGTCCACTACAGGAATGAGGCACCACCCATGACCGCAGAATTGCCTGAGAACGCACTCGAACTGCGTTCGTTGGTGACGTCACAGGGCACGCTCGAACTCTCACTTCACGAGGTTCCAGTTCCAACCCCCACCGCCAATGAGGTGTTGGTGCGCGTGGAAGCCTCGCCGATCAACCCGTCGGACTTGGGCCTGCTCATCGCCGGCGCGGACATGACGACGGCGACGGTGGCGGGCACGCCGGAGCGCCCCATCGTCACCGCATCGGTCGGAGAGGGCGCACTGACAGCTCTGTCGGCGCGCCTCGACAAACCGCTTCCGGTGGGCAATGAGGGTGCGGGCACCGTCGTGGCCGCCGGGTCGTCCCAAGCAGCGCAGGCCCTTCTGGGCAGAGCGGTGGGGATCGCAGGGGGCGCGATGTACACGCAGTACCGCGTGGTTGATGCCTCCGCGTGCCTCGTCTTGCCCGAGGGGACGACGGCCAGGGATGGGGCGTCGTCGTTCGTCAATCCATTGACCGCACTCGGAATGGTGGAAACGATGCGCCGCGAGGGTCATTCGGCCCTGGTGCACACGGCCGCGGCGTCCAATCTTGGCCAGATGCTGGTCAAGCTGTGCAGCACGGACGGCATACCGCTGGTCAACATCGTCCGCAAGGCCGATCAAGAGGAACTGCTGCGGTCACTCGGCGCGGTCCATGTCTGCAACTCGGGCTCGCCGTCGTTCTCGACAGATCTCGTCGAGGCTCTGAAGGCGACGTCGGCGACGCTGGCGTTCGATGCCACGGGTGGGGGAGCGCTGGCGAGTCAGATTCTCAGCGGCATGGAGGAGGCGGCCAACTCGACCGCGGCGGAGTACTCACGCTATGGGTCGACCGTGCACAAGCAGGTGTACATCTACGGCGGACTCGACACGGGTCCGACGTTCCTCACCAGGAACTACGGCATGGCGTGGGGCTTGGGCGGGTGGCTGCTCACCCCATTCCTTCAGAGCGCAGGCGCCGAGACCATCGGTCGGCTCCGAGCGCGCGTGGCGGCCGAGCTCACCACGACGTTCGCGAGTGCCTACACACGGGAGGGTTCACTCGCCGGCATGCTCAGGACCGATGCGTTCAACAGTTACGTCAAGCGGGCTACCGGCGAGAAGTTCCTCGTCACTCCTCACGCACTCCCATGATGCAGATGAGCCTGGTGACATGGGCGACTTCGATCATGTGTTCATCTGCGTCGAACCATTCGGGCTCGTGTGGCACCCGGTCGAACGAGTGATGCCGCAAGTGTGAGCGCGTCAATCGCGAAACGACCAGTGCCGCGGTGCCTTCCGCGCAGGATCGGGCCCGCCATCCATCCACAGCAGAAGCCCAGAAGGAAGAACCCGCGTGCGCGTCGCTTGTTCCTCCGCGCAACAGCCGCTGCGGTGTATCCACATATCGCGGCAACGATGGCGACCGCGAGGAACAGAGAGATCAGCTGTGTCGGTCCGAGCGACCACATACCGCATCCTCCTGGCCGTCGTCTGCGTAGGCCGCTTGACGGATCCAACCACCGTTTTCGCCGGAACTGCGTTGCTGGCCACGTTCGTGACCAAAGCGAGTATGAAGCGTTAGCGGCCCGCTGCAAGATCAGCCCGCTCGTCCGCCGCTTGGCGCGGCCTCGCGCGGAGATGCCGGGTGGTTCTGCACACGATCACAGGGGAGCAGGCGTTGCGACCGACTGACCAGGTACATGGCACCGACGACGCGGTCGATCGGCTGCGGGCCGACTACGACTCCACGCCATACACCTCGGATGCGTTTCCGCAGTCCGCGCCAGGACAGCTGGCAGCGATCGCCCACGCGTTCGGGCTGACGACACCCGAGGTACCGACCGCGCGCGTGCTCGAGATCGGCTGTGCCGCAGGGGGCAATCAGATCCCGTTCGCCGTGACGCATCCCCAAGCGCGTGCCTCACCCCGTGCCACGCTCGGTCAGCAGCGGGCGGCCCCTCAGCTAGGCGAGGGAATCGCTTTGGGCACGCAGAGGATTCAGAACGGCACGTCCACATCGTCCCCCAACCAAGTGTGGTAACCAAAGATGGCCGGGCTCGTCGGATCGGTGCCATACGGCGTGACCGGGTCGGTGTCGGCGCTGGCGATTGGCGCGAGGGCAATCGCGGCGGCACCGATCGCGGCCAACAACGGTGCGACGTACTTTATTGTCTTCATGATGTTCTTCTGTCTTGATGGGTCGTCCTGTTTCGAACTAATCCCACCGTGGCGCGAATTCTGGGACGGCGTAACAACATTGCGATGAGGAAAGACAACCAGTCGGCATCGAAAGATGCCGCCCGTGCTTCGCTCCCGACGAGCACCTGCATCCGTCAACTGACATGGATGGCGGCTGTCGTGAGCGCGTGCAGCATCAGAACGGCACGTCCACTTGGCCGTTCGTGGTGTTCGACTCGTCGTGGTTCGACACGTGGTAGCCCAGCACATAGGGGCTGTGGGGATCGGTGCCATAGGGCACCGCCGGATCGGTGTTGGCGCTGGCGATGGGCGCGAGGGCAATCGCGGCGGCACCGACCGCGGCCAACAACGGTGCGACATACTTCATTGTCTTCATCATGTTCTCCTGACTATTCATTCGCCCTACTTGAACTAGCTCAATCATGGCGCTCAGACGGATCCGTGTCGTCACCGCTGACGCCCAATCTGACCCTCCAGCTAGCTGGAATATGACGGGCATTCACGAGGCCGGCGCAGCGGCTGTCACCGGTGTCCCCCGTGAGAGCCGCCACCGCCAAAGCCGCCGCCGCCCAGCAGAAAAGCTTCGCCCCCGTAGGGAAAGAACTGAACCGGGCCAGGAGCATCGTTGATCTGGACGTTGCCCGGCGATTGACACACAGTGCCCCCGCCGGTACCCCCACAGGACTCGCCGGCGGCTGAGGCAATTGGGGCGACGACGATCGCCGCAGCGGCGACCCCTGCCGCCAAGGTCGGTGCGATCAGCGTGAACTTCATGGTGGTCTCTCCTAGATTCGATTGGGCCCTTGGCCAATTCAGCGCTAGAGCAGGAGGGCGTCGCCGCCATACGGATAGAACTGAACCGGCGGCGGGGCGTCATTGATCTGGACATTGCCTGGCGACTGGCAGACCGTTCCGGGTCCGCTACCAACGCAGGACTGCTGTGGCTGCGCGGGGGCTTGAGTGTCAGGAGCGGCCGATGCAATCGGTGCCACGGAGATCGCCGCCGCGACCGCTGCCGTTCCAATGATTGGTGCGAGATGCCCGAGTTTGATGCGCATGGCGTGCTCCTTCGGTCGGATTTCTGGGCGTACTTACAGATTGGCGAACAACAGCCTCGGCGTCATCCCCGTTGTCCCCCCGTTTCATACCCGGTTAGCCGGACTCGGTGCCCCCCAGCTGACCGGTAGGTGCATATCGCGATGACGGATGCCGTGATGGGTGCTACCTGCGATGACATCGGTGTACAGCAGTCCGACTCTGGAAGGGCACACGGCAACCACTTAAGGAGTCCCACGATGCGGGTCAGGTTGAACTACTTCGCGCCGCTGCTAGCAGCGGGGGCAATCGTGGCGGCGATTGCCGTCGCACCGATTGCGGCGGCCGCCACGAGTCAGGGCGCGTCCAGCGCCGGAGCGGCGACGGCTTCCGGCGGTTCCACCCAGCCGGGCCAGTCATGCGTGACCCTGGGCGGCACCCAAAGCCAATGCCAATCGCCCGGCAATGCGCAGGTGTACGACGCGCCGCCGCAAGTCGACTATTTCCCGTACGCCGGCGGTGCCACGTAAATCGATGGATGTGCAGCGGCCCTGAATGCAAGCTCACGGGGCCGCCCTACCAGGGTTGATTCAGTGTCGGGCCGCAGTGTGTGAGTGGAGCTTCGTTGGCCTGCGCGTCGAGGACACACGTCAGCCGAACTCTTCGTTGAGGAGCGCGATCTCGCCATCACCCAACCAAAGATCGCCCGCTGCAAGGTTTTCAGCGAGGTTGACGCGAGTGCGTGTTCCCGGAATCAGCAGTACGTTCGGCGCGATGGCCAGCAACCACGCGAGGGCGACCTGAGCAGCGCTCGCATCGTGGTCTGCGGCAACGCCGTTGACCACGGGGTTGGTCAGGATCGCCTCGCGCTGCGCCCGGGGAAAACCCAAGGGACAGAACGGCACGAACGCGATCTCCCGTGCACTGCATTCGTCCAAGAGGGGCGTGCAGTCACGAGCCGCGAGATTGAAGAAGTTCTGCACGCAGACGATTTCGGTCACGTCGAGCGCCCGCATCAGGTGGTCACGGCTGACGTTGCTGATCCCGATGCCGCCGATGAGTCCCTCGTCGCGGGCCGTCACCAATGCGCCGAGCTGATCAACGAACCGGGCATCTGGTGCGGCGTTGTCCATCACCCGCAGGTTGACGGCGGTGAGTCGCTCGACACCCAGCGTTGCGAGATTGTCTTCGATGCCCGCCCGCAGTTGGCCGGGTGCGTCATAGGGGAGCACGGCTCCGGAATCGTCGCGGCGCGCTGCCACCTTGCTGACCAACGCCAAACCGTCGGGGTAGGGGTGAAGCGCTTCCCGGATCAATTCGTTGACCACCCCAGGCCCGTAATACTGCGCGGTGTCGATGTGATCCACCCCTGCGTCCACAGCGGCCCGTAGCACTGCGATGGCTTCGTCGCGGTCGCGCGGTGGGCCGAACACGCCGTCTCCGGCCAGCTGCATCGCGCCATACCCGACACGCCAAACCGCCTTGTCGGCAAGCCGATAGCGGGAGCGCATCGAGGTGTTCATGGCCGAGTCTGTGCCCGACGGTCAGGCATAGATGGGCGCCGAATCGAAGTACACGCGGTAGTCGTCGATCTTGCCCGCGGCGTCGGTATGAAAGATCGTGACGCACGGGATGGTGACCTGCTGGCCGTCCTTGCGGTCGTAGGTGACTTTCAACTCGGCGACGGTGTCGTCGCCGACGTTCCATTCCTTCACGACCTCGTGATGCTGGCCCGCGATCGTGTCGAAGAACGCGGTTATGCCCGTGCGGATCTCCTCGATGCCGACCAAGGGTTGGCCGTTGCCGAAAACAACTCGGCCATCCTCGGCGAAGAGGGAGGCTACCGTCGCAACATTCATCGCGTCGACCACTGCGAAGAGCTTGCGCGTGTGCGGACGCGTTGTGGCACCCATCAGGATCCTTCCCTCGTCTTGAAGTCCAGCGTGTTCATCACAATAGGTGACGTATCACGCATATTGCAAGGGCTGGTGCGCGGCTACGGCTGATGAGCTGACCTACGAGACTGCCATCGCGATGGTCGGTGTCGACGCGTCGAACGAGTTGGCGGCCGCTATCGCGATATCCTGGGCGAATAGTCTGAGAGGGAATAGCCGAAGTGTCACGTAGTCAGCGCCGGAAGACCGCTCAAGATCCTTGGCTGTCAGCAACCGAGCTGCGAGCCTTCCGTGCGTTCATGAGCGTGCAAATGCGGATGAATTATGCGATGAATCGTGAGCTTCAAAGCGACAGCGATCTGTCCCTTGCCGACTACCACGTTCTGAATGCGTTGACTGATGCACCCGGCGGGCGCTTGCAAGTCTCTGACCTGGCGGCGCTGATCGGTTGGGAACGGAGTCGCGCGTCGCATCAGCTGCGCCGGTTATGCGAACGCGGCCTCGCTGAGCGGGTTCCATCAGCGGACGACGGCAGGGCAACCGACGCGACTCTGACAACGGCAGGTCGCGAAGCGATCGACGCGGCAGCTCCCGGTCACGTGGCCTTGGTCCGCCAACTGTTCTTCGACCCGCTGCCCGACGAGCTCCTCGCACCCCTTACTGCAGCGTTGGAACACATCCACGTCAACATGAACTTGAATGGCTCCTTGCCGCCGGCTCCGTGGTGAGCAGGGTCGAACGTTAGAGGTGCCGTAGGGGCGATGGAAGGTCACGGACAGGAGTGACTTGCCGGAGTTGCTCGCCGGGCTGACGAGAGGTCGTCAGGGTGCGGCCCGACAACTGAGGTTCAGGTCAGTTAGTGCCGTTGCGCGCGGAGGTACCAGAACGCCATTTCGACTTGCGCGCCGTCCATTTCGCCGCGCACCGTGGCGGGCTCCAGCGACGTGATGTCCCAGCCGGCGCCGCCGAGGACGTCGCGCAACGTCTCTTCGGACACCGCCGGTCGCGGCCACTCCTCGCCTACCGGGTTGGCGTCGGAGAAGCAGCTGAGCAACAGGGTGGCGCCCGGCCGGGTGGCCCGGTGCACCGCAGCGGCGTAACGAAGTCTGCCGGCATCATCGAGGCAGTGGAACAGACCGCTGTCGATCACGGTGTCGAACGCATCGGTGTAGCCGTCGAGCTTGGTGGAGTCGGCCACCGCGAACTTCACGTCGACACCGGCGTCCTTGGCGCGCCGCTCGGCGGTGATCAGCGCGGTGGGTGAGATGTCCAACCCGGTCACCGTGTGCCCGTTCTTGGCCAGGTATACGGAGTTGTCGCCGAGCCCGCAGCCGACGTCGAGAACGTCGCCATGGACCCAGCCGCCGGTCTGCCACGCGACGACATTCTCATTGGGCGCCTTGGTATCCCATGGTGGTGTGGTCATCGGCACCATGCCTTCGCCCGGGCTTTCGCCACGGTAAAGGGCATCAAAATCCACGTGCTTCGATCCCGAGGATTCCTGGGAGGAACTCGAGCCTTTCTCGGTCATGAACGCCACAGTAGTAGCTTTACGTGATGTGTCAATCAATCGGTGCTCAGGACAATCGGCCAAATGCGACGCATCGGAAACGAGACCGGACCGCCGGTTGCCAGAACCTTCATTAGCGTGACTTCGCCCCACCAGTAGGCGTGAGCGCCACAACTGGGATGGTCCGCGACGTCATGCGCTGGTACTCAGCGAATCCCGGATACCGCTCGGCCTGCAGCGCGTACTTGTCATCCCGTTCGGCGCCCTGCAGCTCTGCGGCATGCACGTCGACGATGTCGTCGCCGACCTCGATGCGGGTGTCGGGGTTGGCCTTCAGGTTCCAGTACCAGGCGGGGTTGTCGTCGGCACCGGCGTTCGAGGCGAACACGAGATAGCGTTCGCCATCGGCGAGGTACATCATGATGCTGGTCCGCGGCTTCCCGCTGCGCGCACCGACTGTGTGCAGGAGGACGATCGGCGCACCCTCGAACGGGCCACTGACGCGACCGTGGTTGGCGCGGAATTCGGCGATATTGCGTTCGTTGAAGTCGTTGCCATCGCTCATCTTGGTCTCCTCACATCGCTCATGGTCGCAACACCAACTTGCCGCGGGTGTGGCGCTTTTCGAGCTCCCGGTACGCATCCCGCACATCGTCGAGGGCGAAGACTCCGGCGATCGGCACCTCCAGCTCACCCCGTGCGACGAGGTCGGCCAACTCGGCGACCACCGCTGCGGTCGCGGCATCGGCGCCGCCTGCCGATTGGACCCCGAACCGTTCCACGGCATCGAAATCGGCGATGGTGTCGACCCGGTCGCGCGGGACTCCGAGGTCCTCGACCGCCATGGCGACATAGCCACCACCGAAGAAATCCAGCAGGGCGTCGACGTGTCCGGACGGTGCTGCGGCGCGCAGCCGGGCCGGCAGGTCGTCACCGTGGTTGACCGGGACCGCGCCATGGTCGGCCAGCCAGGCATCGTTGCACGGCCCGGCGATGCCGAGGACCGTGGCCCCGGCACGTCGGGCGAGTTGAACCGCGATCGAACCGACACCGCCGGCCGCACCCGCGATCGCGACCGTATCGCCCGGTACGAGGCGCACCGCGCGCACCGCGGCGTACGCAGTGCACCCCGCGACGTACAGCGAACCGGCCACCTCCCACGGCACCGCGGACGGCTTGGGCGTCAACTGGGTCGCGGGCACGGTCACGTATTCGGCGTGGCTGGACCGTCGGCTGGAGAATCCGATGACCTCATCGCCCACGGCGAAACCGCCGACGCCGGAACCGAGTTCGGCCACGACCCCCGCCAGGTCGCTGCCCTGCCCGGACGGAAACGTCGCAGGAAACAGATCGCGCACGGCACCCGCGCGTATCGCCGCCTCACTGATGTTGATGCCGGCTGCCCTTACCTCGACCAGAACCTCACCGTCTGCCGGGACGGGGCGGGGCACGTCGCGCACCTCGAGGACGTCGAGCCCGCCGTACGAATCGAACTGCACCGCTTTGGCCATGAGCGCTAGAGTAGTAGATTTACGTGATGTGTCAATCAGTCGATGTCGGAGCGATCGGCGCGATACACCGCAGCGTGTGGACTGTCGCGAATCGATCTAGACGGAGCGGAGCAAACTATGACATCTGGGGATTCTCGGCGCGCCAAGCATGCGGATCTTTCACTTCAACAGGTGGCCGACAGGTTGGCGATCCGAGAACTGGTCGACGCGTACGCGTACTGTGCGGATCGGCGTAATGCTGCCGGTCAAATGGCGCTGTTCACCGAGGACACGGATTTTCTGGTGTACATGGACAGCCGCAACCCCGAGCCCACCCAACACCTTCGGGGACGCGCGGCGCTTGCACCGGTGTTCGACGAACTCAACACGTACCAGGCCACCACGCACTTCAACGGTCAAAGCACTACGGTGCTCGACGGCGAGCACGCGACGGGCGTCGCGTACTGCCTGGCCCACCACGTGAAGGTCGACGGATCGGAGCGCAGTCTGATGATCGCCGCGATCCGCTATCTCGACACCTTCGTCAAACATGACGGCGTCTGGTACTTCAGCCAGCGCAAGCTGATGGTCGATTGGACCGAAAACCGTCCGCTGAACACCGGGTAAGCCGACGCCTCTCGGTGGATGGAGTTCGCAATAGACCAACGGCCGGGAGTGGTCCTGGGGACTCACTTCCGGCCGTTGGTCGGTCACCACCTGTTCGGCGGTGACGGTGTCATTCAGTTGCCCAGTGGCGGGTCGAGCACGGGCGCAGGTGCCGCGGCCGGCTCGTCGGTGGGCTGGCTGGCGCCGACCTCACCCGCCGTCTGCTGCACCGTCGCCGCCGGGGCAGGAGCGCCCAACTGGTGGGCGGCGAAATCAGCCGCTTGGTCGGCCATTCCGTTGTCCTTGTACGAGCTGTGCGCGGAGCGGTCAAGCCCACCAGGAAAGCAGACCGGGTCGCCGGTTGCACACAGCTGAAGGGTCTTCGCGGTGTAGGGCTGGCCGATGGTGATGGGCGGTGCGTTGCGGTCGGCCAGGTTGAGAACCCAGGCGTCCGGTGTTCCGAACAGGACCACTGCCGCGACATGCGGCGCGATCGCGGGGGGCATCGGGCCGGTGATGCCGGCAGGCAGGTCGAATCCGGCGGGAACGGTATCGGTGGTGGTGTAGCCGGCTACTGCCGCACCTTGCGAGTAACCGCCAAGCACGATCTTGGTGCTCGGGCAGTTCGCCGCGACCGACTGGATCTTGTTGCTGGCGTCGACGATGCCGTCGGCGGCCTGCCCGAAGTTCAACGATGCAGGGTAGTTCACCGCATACACGTCGACCGTTTTGCCTGGCAGGCGGGCGTTGAGTGCGTCGACGAACGATTGCCCGGTGGCGCCCACTCCGGGTGCCTCATTCGTGCCGCGGGCGAATAGGACTTCGACGGCAGGACACGCGTCGTCGGCGGCGTTCGCCGTCGGGGTCGGGGCTGCAAGAGAGCCGGCGAGGACAGCCGCCACGGCGAGCGCAGCGAAGATCGCGGACAGCGCCGTGCGAGCGGTCAACCTGCCCACTCGGACTACCGGGCTTGTAACAGTGCTCATAATTTGGTTCCCCTCACCTTGTTCCACTCACTGTCACTTCAATGTTTAAGTGACGACCTGCCTCGTACAAGCCGGATCCCGGACCTGCGATTCCGGGAAGTCACGTGATCTACACCACTGGAGGCACGGCGGATCGCCGAAGAGGCACAACCCAGGCCAACTCGGCATCGGGTCGTGCGCGTTCTGCCGCGCCGAGATAGCGGCTCAGGACGGTGTGGCGCTAGGCCAACTGTCGTCTGCTGGCAGTCCGTCGACAATGCGCTGGCAGATCGCGCCCAGCTGCCGAACCTGCGCCCGCGTCAATCGATCGAAGACGAACTCCCGCACATCGTCGACATGCGAGGGGGCGACTTGTTGCAGTTCGCGACGTCCTGCGCGGGTCAGAACCGCAACCGTGTAGCGACTGTCCTCCGCGTCGGGACGTCGTGACATCCAACCACGCTTTTCGAGGCGGCCGACGGCCTGGGACAACCGCGGCAGCGAGCTGCCGCAGAGCGTGGCGAGCACGCTCATCCGCAGCATCGATCCTGGCGCTTCCGACAGACGCGCCATCATCAAGTACTCGAACTGGCTGATACCAAACTCACGCTGCAACCGTGCGCTCAGCACCGGCTGCAACCTGAGGACCATCGTCGATAGCTGCTCCCAGGTCTGCTGCTCCTGCGCATCTAGCCACCGAGTCTCGTGCGAGGTACTCACACCCTCATCCTAACTTAATCGTTGAACCGGGAATGCTCGCATCAGTTAATTGTTTAACCGTGCATGCGAACGATCGCACTCAAGAGCGAGGAGTCAGCGATGAAGGCAGTTGGAGTGACCGGACCGGACTTCATGCCGCGCCCGTTCGATATCGACAAGCCAACCGCCGCCCCCGACGGAGTCGTCGTCGACGTGATGGCCACCTCCGTGAACGACTTCGATCGAGCGGCAATTCACGGGCGCTACACCGGCTTGATGGGTCAACTCGATCCCGTGCTGCTAGGGCGCGACTTCGTGGGCCGCGTGACCGCTGTCGGCGACGAGGTGGGCTACATCGACGTCGGCATGTACGTAGCAGGGACATTGGCGCCGCAAGCGTTCGGGCAGCCGGGCACTTTCACCGAAATGGTGCCGGTTCCGGCCGGATGGCTTGCTCCCGTCCCTGACGGTATCGACCTCGCGCAAGCCGCTGGTGTGGGCTTGGCTGGGGTCACCGCGCTCGACGCAATCGGCGTGCTTGGAGCCACACATCTCGGAAACATGGTCATCCACGGACCCGTCAGCGAGGTCGGCGGATTCGCGCTCCAGCTGGCAAAGGCACACGGTGCCGTCGTCGCAGCGGTCACCCTCCCAACGCAGGCCGACTTGGCCTGGCAGCTCGGCGCCGATGTTGTCATCCCGGAGGGCGCAGACCCGGCACAGTCAATTCAGGCGGTGCGGCAGTTCTTTGGCGGCGGCGTCGACACCGCCGTCCACATCGCTGGTGACCTCTCCGTGGCGGCCGGCGTGGTACGCCCGGGTGGCAAGTTCACCTCCGTCACCGACACCACGACGTGGGCTACGCGTTCAGGTGCCGACTATGTTCCGACAATCGTTGCCCCGAGCGGGCACAAGCTAGCGGATCTCCTCTTCAAGGTCGCCGCGCACCGTCTCAGCAGCCATGTAGGCCGGACCTTCTCCTTCGACCAGGTCGGCGATGCGGTCAAGCCCGGTCGTACCAACACTGACGGACGTGTCGTCCTCGTACGATGATCAGGCCCGGTGTCAGCGGGTAGCTGTGGACTCTCCGGTCGGCTCCGACACCACGGCGGTCAGCATCGTCAGCTACGTCACGGATAACAATCCCGACCTCAAATGATTGCGAATCGATACGCAGGTCCAAGCGCATCGGCTCGGAAAATTATGGTTGCCAGGTGCACCGTCGAACCGCCCTCAAGCTACCGCTGCTACTGGCAGCGGGCGCGACACTGACCCGAGTGCCCCGCGCCTCGGCCGCGCCAGGCCGGTGGACGGCTGAGCGCGCCAGCAGCTGGTATCAAGCGCAAGGCTGGCTCGTCGGCGGAAACTACATCACGTCGACCGCCATCAATCAGATCGAGATGTTTCAGCAGGGCACCTATGACCCTCGGCGCATCGATAGCGAGCTGGCCTGTGCTCGGGTGGCTGGGTTCAACACCGTGCGGGTCTTTCTGCACGATCTGCTGTGGGCGCAGGATCGCCAAGGCTTTGCACGCCGCCTCGCGCAGTTCGTCGCGATCGCGGCCAGCCACGGCATCAGGCCACTCTTCGTCTTGTTCGACTCCTGTTGGGACCCGTTGCCCAGGCTGGGTCCTCAGCGCGCGCCGACACCTGGAGTGCACAACTCCGGTTGGGTGCAGGGCCCGGGCGCTGAGCACATCGACGACCCCCGCTACCGAAGTCTTCTGCAGGACTACGTCACGGGAGTGTTGGGCCTGTTCCGCAATGACAATCGCATTCTGGGTTGGGACCTGTGGAATGAGCCCGACAATCCCGCGCGTGTGTATCGCAAGGTGGAGCGGGCAGACAAGCAGGAGGTCGTCGCAGCGCTACTCCCTCAAGTCTTCCAGTGGGCGCGTTCAATTGATCCCGTTCAACCATTGACCAGTGGCGTCTGGCAGGGGAACTGGGGAGATGGCCGCAGCGCGATCGCCGGCATTCAACTCGACAACTCCGACGTGATCACCTTCCACTCCTACGCCAAGCCAACTGACTTCGAGGCCAGGATCACTGAGCTTTCTCCACTGGGGCGACCGATCTTGTGCACCGAGTATCTGGCTCGGTCTTTGGGCAGCACTGTTGAAGGGATTCTTCCAGTTGCGAAGCGGCACAACGTTGGTGCATTCAATTGGGGTTTGGTGGCGGGGAAGACTCAGGCGTATCTGCCATGGGATTCATGGGATCATCCGTACACAGAGCCTCCGAAAGTATGGTTCAGCGATCTGCTGCAACCCGATGGACGGCCATACCAGGACAGCGACATTCAAACGATTTCTGGGCTGACCGGCGTGCTGCCCAGCTGACCGGTCAAGCTACAAGGACCATCAGTGATTTGCCGAGTCCTCCGCCATGGCATTGGATCTCACTCGTTGGCGATGACGTTGTCCTTGCCGAGGAGGAACTCGTACGGGTCGTCACCATCCCCGATGTCGGTGGGCATGTCGTAGTACGTCTTGATGAGCAGGTCGCCGGCGGCGTCCCAGGCGAACGTCTCGATACTGTGGGTCTTGAGCGTTTCGCCGTTCATCGTGAAGTGGTTCTCGATGACCCACGCCATCTCATCGCCGTTCACCTGGACTGTGACCATGTGCATCTTCAGGTGAGGCTGGAACATGTCGTAGGCCTCAGTTGTCGCATGGTCGAACCCGTGCTTCTCCTTGGTGCCCACCGGGTCGAGCATCCTCACTGAGCCAGGGACGATCGTGCGCCACGAGGCGACCCACTCCTCTTTGCGGCCCTCGTTCCAGAACGGGCAGTGGATACGGGCGTGGGCGAGTCGTGCTTCTCTCGACGGTGCTCCCATGGTGGATCTCCCTCGTGCGTGATGCCGTCGGATGGGTGGTGACATCTCATCGCCAGGCCAGGCGAAGGTCAGTCTTGCCAGAAGTTCATGATGAGCTTGCGACGTTCGTCGCGCGTCGACTTTTCGGTGAAGTCCTGGATGCCCGCCATCGCGTTTTCCCCGGGTCCGAATCGGGAGGGGTTCCCCTCGAAGAACATGCTGCTCCACATATCTAGGTCGGCCGCCTTGTCGACGAAGTACTTGGTGACGGTGGTGGCGTGGCGGTCTTTGTCCAGCAGGACATCGGTGAGCGCCTTGATCTCGGCGTCGAGGTTCTCCGGATCGCAGAGACGGTTGACCAGGTCGTAGCGTTCGGCGACGTCGCCGCTGAACAGGTAGCCGAGCAGGTTCCATTCCTTGGTCTTGCGGCGGCCGGCGAACTTGCTGAGCCGCCCCGTGCCGCCCCACCCGGGCGTGATGCCCCAGTTGATTTCCGGCATGCCCCAGCGGGACCGGTGGGTGGCGACGACGAAGTCGCAAACCAGGGTGAGCTCCAGGCCGCCGCCGGTGCAGACGCCGTCGACGCCTGCGATCGTCACCGGGACCAGGTCGTCGATGACGTTGACCGTCTCCTGATACATCCGGATGTTCCACGGGCCGTCATCGGGGGCGAAGTCCAGGAACCCCTTGATGTCGTCGCCGGCGCAGAAGGTTTCGCCCGCCCCGCGCAGGATCAGCACCCGGCAGTCGCGGTCCACGGCAACATCTTTGACGGCGGTGTTCAACTCAGCCGAGATCTCCTGATCGAGCGCATTGTGCACCCGGGGACGGTTGAGGGTAATGGTGGTCACCGCGCCGTCCTGGTTCACGATCAGCTTCCCCGACGGCGACAGTTTCTCAGCCATGAAGTGTCCTCGCTTTAGTCTGGCAGTGGTTCGGCTAGACTAGATCCAGATGGTCTAGTTATGCAAGTAAGTTCGATAAAAATACTGCGGCGGAGAGGAGTCCCGAGGACCGTGGACGACGCTGCTCGGGCCCTGACCAGCGGGGCTGATTCGATCCTGCAGACCGCCGAGGTGGTCGGGGATGCCTGGTCTTGGCTGGTGATGCGGGAAGCCGTCCTGCACGGCGTCACCCGGTTTGCGGAATTCCAGGCGCGACTGGGGGTGCCACGCTCAACGTTGTCGGCTCGCCTCACGCAGCTCAC